>Ga0160505_100692_pt1 | contig 17994 bp, 8 predicted proteins | sample DIDeMG_FD_108225 | JGI IMG/M metagenome (GOLD analysis project Ga0160505, IMG submission 108225) | Enriched chicken feces microbial communities from UW Madison campus, WI, USA - DID2874_E49_Stillage MG | ecosystem: Host-associated > Birds > Digestive system > Large intestine > Fecal ... | reverse complement strand
CAGCAGAGTAATATGTAACTACTCTTAATGCCTTAGCAAGTCATGCAACGTTGGGAGAAGTTGACCACAACACAGGTAGTCCTTACAATAGTCGGCCTCCAAGTTAGGAAGGTAACTTGTTGTGTTTGGCGGCGACATCAGCACCATGTTCTGGTTCGGCTGCACCGACAGGTTGTTCGCGCCCTGGAGGCGGAACAGGCCACGTCTAGGGTTTATGAGGTTGTGCTGGTGGTTCTGTGATTGGTTGTGGTGATTCTGAGCACCATACATCATTACCTCGTCCTTAAGCCACGAGCCGATAGTGACAGACCCCCACAGCACACCACCCATACCTTGCGAGTGTGCTATAGACTCTCTGCGAAACCTCTGGTTGTTAAATATCAGCGGCTGTCGCTGATAAGTGATATCGATGGGTTGTGGCACATTGAGGAATGTATCGGGATTTTCCAGGGTGCCTGAGCCATTGTCAAATATGGACGTATTAAACATCGCTGATTGGTAGTAAGATTGGAAATTTCAAACTGATGTGACAAAATGCAACGAAAATGTGTTATATGCTTGATTTCGGTCTAGGATTTCGGAAATTTAGGTTGATGGTTGTTGGTGGCGAAATGTTGCTAAGCAGCTAGTATGTTCAGGGGCCAGGCGGAACCAGAGATACAAACGGCAATGGAAGCGCACCGAAGCGGGAAATTTCAAAGGTCGAGGAACCAGTGGGGTAGATTCAAGTCTAAATTGCGTCCACGAATGATGTTGGTGGATATCCGAGGTAATGGGAACGTACAAACGATAGCGCCAATTCGAGTGGAAAAGTTGAGGGGGCGGCTACGAATGGACGGTTGGAAATTTCGGGAAAGTTCGGGGGAACGGAAGACCAGCAAAATTTCCAGGCACAAAGTGTCAAGGGATACAAAAGCGCAGAATTGACGACTATAGTCCTTAGACCTGATGGATTAACAGATTTCCTGGAAAGGTGGCTTGCGAACCTATTAGAGGGTAGACGTTTTTGAGACGAGGCTCATTTCTTTTTTTTTGGTCTGCGCACGATCAACTCTCCCACTGGGAGTTGGTCCTGCACATCTCTCTAGATTTTTTTTTCCCATGGACGATGACGGCGGTGAACTAAGCCGACATGCGTCATTACGAGGTGGCAGGCGGCATTGAGAGGGGAGATGAGGGATCTGACTATATTGGAATGGCGATGTAAATTGGGGATTTTTATGGTGGTGTTGACAGAGGATCTGGTGGGGTGATAAATGGGCTAAAATTGACTTACAAATGAGATTCTGGTCACGTGTTTACACATTCTAAAGATCAGTCCGCATGGCCGGGATAACTTGACACATACTAGAGGGATTGATCGGAGAGGCAAGGATTTTTGTCACAAGCTGGCAATCTGGAACGAGAGGTATGCCGCCATACAGTTACGTGTCCTGCATTCCAAAGGAGAAAACCTGTATGAGCAGTGCAATGTAGGGTATAGTGAGATGATGGAAGGGATAGGTGCAAGTATCTGGTCACGTGCCCCGATGATGAAATTGAGGGTTGCAAGGTAGAAAATGGTCGGAAGTGCATTAATGATCAGGGCCAATGTCCAGATTGGAGTGTCTTGAGGAATATTGCGATGGAAAATAGCGAAAAATATCCAGGAGTGGTAAAGTGGAGGGGATCATGCCTCGAGGTTACTTACTACCAATAATGTTGAGATTGCGTCACATTGCCATGGGGAATTCATAAGTTGGGAAAGGAACTATAGACCTTTTGAGAATGCAAGTATCTTATTGGTGTGTTATGGCAGTTTGATCCAATATGTAATTTCGTACTTCTTCGGACTGGTTTGTAAAGTGTTTCGTATACGAGCTGGTAATAGTGACTTATGCTTGTTGGGTAATGATGGTCATGATCTTGGTACTCATTCTACTCTTCGTTCTGTTTCATGGTGTATATAACCCATATACATTCTTTTTCATTTTAACAATAATACGATAGTAATTTTGTCATTTTCATCTTCCTTTTTTTATTTTGAATATTCTGATTATTACTATTTTCATTATTCTGGATGTTTTTTTTTGTTCACCTCGACTTTTTGTTCGCATGTGTCTTTTTTATACTTGTTGTCCTCTAAATCATCTCAAATATTCGTTTGAAGCGTGTTCATCCTTGAACGCACATGTAGATCGACCCAAATTTGTCAGTGATTTGGTGCTCCATCATGCCACTATCTATTGGCCTTAAAGTATTTCCATTTACGTTTGCCTTCCGTTTACTACTCCCCTCTTCTTCGCACTTTCCCATGTTCCTCTTGCTTCTCTTCCATTGCTTCTCTGCTAGTTTCTTTTCTATTGTACACCTCCTATCCACTTCTCCTGCACACCTCCGAAACTTTGCATCTCACAACGGTCAATCCACTTTCGTCCACAGTTCTCCACTGTCAATCTTGATCATTTCCGTTTCCTTCTCTAGAACTTCCCAAAAAGTCATCCCATAAATCCACTCCGGTTTAAATAATCATAATTTCATCTCCAAGAAAAGAAAGATAACTTCCCACAACCTCTCATATCCTCCCCCCGGGGCGCCGCCTCCAAACGTTAGTCACAAGACACGTGACTACCCCAGAGCCGAGTCCGGATTCAACCCAATTTTGCACCCAATAAATGTCAACATGCCAACCTCGTTGTCCGAAGCTCGCCTACTTTTATATATGTGGCGTTTTCCCTTCTAACTCTTCCCTACATACCTGTTCATCATGTTTTGTGACCTTCCTGACGACGTGATACTCCATACTTGTCGCTGGCTACCTCAAGGTGATCTACTCAACTTGGCTCTCTCTAGTTCTCATTATTACGAGGTTATCCATGCCAAATTGTACGAGATAGTGGTGATAGATTCTTCTAAAAGACAGTTTGACGATGTTTTTGACGAGAAATCTCGGCTTTATTGGTTTTCTTCCCACGCATTCGCCAGTGAACCCACGGTGATCCGCTCTCTCTACGCGTTAAAGACATTCTTCCGAAACTTAATGAAGAATCCACAATACGGCCGTCATGTTCGGCAGTTGGTGGTTCATGATGAATTTCCCGATATCCCAGAGCTCGAGTTGGCTAGCTACTTATGCCTGGTGTTGCCTTCTTTGGTCAATTTACTGGTGTTGAACTGGTATGCTGTTAGCCAGCCTCTCAATGCCAAACTCGTCAAATTGCTTCCTCACCCCGAGAACTTGGTGAGTCTTTGCGGTAACTTCCAATTTGTGGCATCTGAGCTTCCCTCTGATAGATTCCCATGCTTGGGCCACTTGGATCTATCCAATGTCTCGTCCCATAAGGCACTTAGAAACATCGATATGGATAGATTCCCCAACTTGCATTCATTGACTTTGGCCAAGAAACCTTCCAATAACATGCTTCAATTCACCTCACGTGTATCAAATTGTTGTCAAAGTGCTCTCAATACTGCAGTGGAGTCTCTTCCTTATGGAGACCCAGCATCCTACATTTCATGTTTATTTTCCACAATTAACCCATCGAGGCTCCAGCTTTCATCTTTGATTCTCAAGGATATCTCGCTCTCTGCAAAAGATGGGTATCTACTTCTAGAAAACATCGAGGTACCCCATTTGCAGAAGTTGTCCCTTGATAATTGTGGAGAAGCCCTCTTCGAGTCAACATACAATGAAATTCCAGTTCGAAGAAGAACTCCTCCTCCAGAATTGTTCTTGGATGTACTCGCCAAACATCTTTCGCATCTAGAGTCTTTGAACTTGAACTTAAGCAACGAGCTATGCTATAATAGAAGCACATTCAGTGCCATTAAAACCGTTCTGCCATTGAAACGTCTTGGAGTTCACATTAAGGTTTTCAAGAGTGACGAGGCCATCAATTTAGCTCCATTGGTGGACTCACTTCAGTCTCATTGCGACAGCTTAGAGTATTTGAACTTGTGTTGCGATGTGGTGGAGTCCTCGGTATCCATCTGTCCCAAGAAGAACAATAGGTACTCGCTCAAGTCAGTGATTGGACTTTCCAACCTTCGCAAGTTGAAGGTGTTGAAGTTGCCGCTTTCGTATTCCCAGATTGCAGAAGTTGCCAATGTGCTTTCTCCATTGACTAACTTGCATCTTCTCCAGTTGGGAATCACCGATGGTCCATGTAAAGCTTCTAAGGCCGCTTGCAGCACTTGTAATGAGACGCTCATTTATGCTCTCTACAACACCAATTGCCTCATCTCACAAGACTATTTTAATTGCCCTAGCTCATTCATCAGCAATATTGAGCAGAACAAGACACAAGAATATGTCAACTTTTCCAAAAAATTTAGATCCATTTTCAAACTGCTCCAGTATATGCGGTTTGACTTGAAGAATCAGTCGCTACTTTATGATTGCCAGGATGCCTCTAATATCATTGCTAAGGACACCAGTTTGGTGGACTCTTACGATTCTTTGGTTCACAGGCACATATGATCATGACTTCCAAAAGTTAGGTTTGTTTTAATAATGCATGTTACGTTAAAATTAGTTGCACAATACCTCATTTAATCTAAAAACTTCTTTATATCTCAGGACACTTCTTTCAAAGCTTCCTTTCCTTTAGCCATCGCTTCCTTGTACCTCTCCAATGCCCTTTCTCTACAAGCCTTGTGTTCAACAATTGGGGTGGGATAACCTTCCACATCTGAGTTAGAGCTATGTGGGTTGTGAATGGCTTTCCCTTTGAGATTTGCAAGTTCAGGTACCCATTTCCTGATGAAATTGCCTTCCGGATCAAACTTTTCTGATTGAGTCCACGGATTGAATATACGGAAGTATGGCTGCGGGTCTACACCGGTGCTAGCAGCAAAGCCCCAACCCCCATTATTGGAAGCCAAGTCTCCATCCACTAACTTGGACATGAAGTACTGCTCACCATATCGCCAGTCAATCAATAAATCTTTAGCAAGAAAGCAGGCCACGATGAGCCTACCACGGTTGTTCAAGTACCCTGTTTCGTTCAAGCATCTCATACATGCATCAACTACCGGAAATCCAGTGGCTCCTTCACACCACAGTAAGAAGTGGTCGTTGTTGTATTCCCAATGCAAATCGGAAAGTTCCAACTGGAAGGGCTTATACATACAAATGTAGGGCCAGTTGCACATGATGTGCTTGTAAAAATCTCTCCATGAAACCTGGCGTACCCATTCGCTAACTCCGTTGTAGCTACTCAGCTTGGACTTGAGCATCTTGGCATTGAAGAGCTCTTGCAATATTGTACGTGTACTCAACGTTCCCGAGGAGATATGGATACTGAGCTGCGAAGGAGCGTCTTCATCCAAGAAATCTCTATCCTCGTCGTATTTCTTAATTTGCTCTGAATTGATATAGTTGGTCAACGCTTCACGAGCACCATCTTCTCCAACCAACTTCCAGTATTTCTCAAACCGACCAGTGTCGACATTTCCAACATCAAAATCTGCAGTTTCGTCTACTTCAATTGTCGACTCGACCTTCTGGATGTCTGGATACACAAAATTTTTCTCCGAGAAGTAGTTGTCATTGACAAATTTGACCCAAGCCTTGTACCAAGGTGTGAAAACAGCAAATTGTGTGCCTTTAGACTTTGTCTTAAGCTCTCCAGGCTCGACAACACAACTATCATGGTATGGCATCAATGCCGTGTTGGATTTTAATAAATTGTCATGAGCAGATGTGAAAAGACGCAATTCATCCACCTCATACTCGAGATTTGCGAACAAATGAGACACATCATACTTGGTGCAGAACGATTGAATAGCAGGAACAATATCTTTCTTCTCGTCTGCTTCCACAGTCACGAGTGTAATGTTCAATTTGGCCAATTTGCTGTGCACTTGCTGTAAACTGAGCGAACGATAGTACTTTTTGAATTCGCTGTCGCCATGTGCCTCGCTCAACTTTGGACACTTGACCCAGAATGCAACCAAAGGCAATTTATTTTTCGCTGCCATTTCGTAGGCCTTGCTCAATCCATGGTTATCTGAAATTCTAAAATCTCTCACAAACCAGTGGGCAATTACCTTCCTGGGTTTGATGGAGTTTCGTTTGGTTTCACTTTCTGCTAACTTCTTGTTCAAAACATTGTATGGCTTCTTTTGGTCGTTCTTGTACTGAGCAGCAGCTTGTAAAGACAATTCTGATGGATACAACAGATTGGAGAAGCTAGGAAGCTTTTCGATCTTTTGACGCTTCATTTTCAATAAGAAAGAATGGTTGCTAAATGTCCAAAGGAGTGTGCAGGTGACAGTTGCTGTCTTAATGATGCATGTAGGCTTTTAGTGAGATCTGTCATGACGAGTTTATGACTTGTGCATAATCATAAACAAGTTAGCCTTATTATCTGGTAGGGAAGTTTTTATTTCTTTTAACAACTATCATTGACTTCCGAAAGATTCTGAGTGAGATAAATGTCATGTATTCAAAGTAAATGTTGTCATTTTCTATGTTCTCTGGAACAGCATCAATTCCGAAAAGACAACAGGTACGAACCAAAAGTCCTGCCGTTTTTTTTGTTTTCTAAGTCCCCTTTAGGAGAAGCAATGATCAAAATGGGCAAAGGCATATTTCATGTGAACAACAATTTTTAACAGAGGGAAAATAGTTCTTGCTGAGTCTAATACTCTCATGGTAACAAATAACTTCAAAATATTATGGCGCTTAGGAAAGATTGGACAGCAGATTGTGAACAATTTATTCTCTTTCAGAATAATTAATTTAGCTCCTTCAGGTCGAGTAACCACAGGATAACCACGAACTTCTCTTGAACCTGGGCTCGTTAGCAGAAGTTGGCACCATCAAGTCAATGCGAGATAAGTGAACCCTTTCTTTATGCTCCTAAACATCAATACGTCAAAAGCTCGAGAATGACGGTAAATTTCATAATTATATTCCCATTTGAGTCTGACCACTTCTGATACTTTCAGAAACCGTTAGATACTATGCACGGCAGTTACGTGCATGGATTCTATACCATACTTCATGTGTACAAGACGATCGTGTCACTTGTTGTGACATTTTTCTTTCTAATCCTGTCATTTAATTTCCTCATATACATTTGCTTTTAATCATGTTCATTATTTACCGTCTTACATCCCAAATTCCCAAATTCTCCACTCTTCTCAATCTCTCGGAACCCTCACACTTACCGCTAGCACCTGTACATCTCCACACTTAACACCTTGTCCGGTCTCCATTCCACCATCATGAAATCTAAAACTCGTCTTTTCGTGCTGGTGGCTGTGGTTGTCACATGCTTTGCTTATATACTCTGGCCCAATACCTCGTTGCAGAACTTCCTGTTTAACGATGTCTCCAGCAGTGCGCAGTTAAGTTTTGAACCAGAAAAGTTGGAAAGAAATTGCATGGCCTACTTCAATGCCTTGGAAAGTAAGACGAGCTCCAGAGCAACTACTTCTAGATACTTGCTTTCCCACCAAATCTCGAACCACATTGCACATTTGCGGGTCTTTTGTGAGTGCTATGTCCAGAATGCAAACGAAGTTCCAGCTTCAATCTCATATGAAGAAATCCAGCCCATGTTCTCTGGTCTTTTGCCAGTTATGAAAGGAAAGCATCCTGCGTCAGAAGTTAAACTACCATCGAGGTCTTACTGGAGGAATTACTTGGATGCTCTGAGTGGAAAAGGTATCGTGATCGGTATCCACGACAAGGAAGTAGATTATGCCACCCGACTATTGAGAGTGCTCAACCACTTGGGAAATGAATTGCCTATTCAATTTGTGCATGAGGGCGACTTGCTGCCCGAGTCTGTCTTCACTCTTCTCGAAGCAGCCAAACTGACCGAAGGTTCAATATCTCAGAATATTGACTTCATTTCCATACGACCTGCCATCACCGCCGGGTACCAATCGATTTTCAAGGGCTACAACAATAAGTGGTTTGCAGCACTTTTCACTACTTTCGAAGAAATCATCCTCATGGATGCAGACGCGGTGCCATTCGTCAAACCTTCGTCATTCTTTGAATTAGAAGGCTACAAAAAGACGGGTGCATACTTTTTCAGAGACAGAGAGCTTTCAGAAGCGCTCAAGCAGGACCAGGTGGATTTTTTCCTGGGAATGATTCCAGCCGATGGGTCTGTCTTTGAATACAAGATAGACCCAGCGCAGCTTCAAAATAACTTCTTCAAATACAATTCTAAGCATGTGATGGAGAGTGGTGTGGTGGTGATGAATCGTCTGTCGCATATGCTGGGGCTTTTGGTGTCGTTGTCGTTGCAATATTGGTTCCAGAGTGGGCGTATTATGTATGGGGACAAGGATTTGTTCTGGTTAGGCCAATTGATCAGTGGAAACTCCAACTACTATTTTAATGAGTATGCTGCTGCTGCTATTGGTGAGTTGGAAGGGGAGCTGGATCTCTGCTCTGCTCAGCTTGGCCATTTGAGTAAAGACAAGAAACTTCTATGGACAAATGGAACCTTACTCAAATGCAAAAAGAACACCTGGTTGGCTGACTTCTTCAAGTACCCAGCACTCCGGCAGAAATGCGGAAATTCCATGGCTAAAATGAAGGAGGCCTATAGTAGCGCAATAACTATCAGCGAGTGCATTTTGCCTGCTTCTATTCCAGAAATTAATGGGCTGAACAAGCGCAAAGTTACTGGCAATTTCAACAAAAACTATAATCGTGGATGCGGTGGAATCTACTACTGTGCTACCAGCAAAGATGGAGGAGAGGTCGTACGCTTCACAGAAGAGGAGAAGAAGCACTACAATAAGATTGTCAGTATATGGAATTCGTCCATATAAGAAATGAGTTTGAACTGAAGCATAACTCTCGAAAATCTCACAATTCCACCTGATAAAAGTCATTTGCTTATTAACCAGACATGTTATTACATGAGATAAATCAATTCTTCAGCCGCATATCCTAAGCATTGTTGCTCAGTTCGTACCTCCCAATTTGTCCGACAATTCTTGTCGAGTTGATAGAATCGACCATATGCAACATTTCGACATTCCAAAGCCAGGTTCATATTTAAGTAATCATAGCTATCAAATTGTCAATATTCACTCGTACTTATTATTTTTCTCCTCCACTTTCAAATTCTCCCAACTACTGTTTCCTTTCTATGGTTTTAGCACGTGATCCATTTCCCCATATTGCTGAACACTGCCTACCATTTTTAGTCAGCCATGAGTTCAGTATCTCCCTCAGATAGCGATCTCTGGCAGTCAGGATCGTGCATTTCATCGATCTGGCTGCCCACAGGCTCGGAATGCACTCCGTCATCAATGATTTGTACCGGCAGTTCCAAAGATCTTCAGGTTCGACCTTCTAAGAGGCGGTCGAGAGGTGGATGTCAGTCGTGTCGTCTGCGTAGACAGAAATGCGACGAGTCGAAGCCCTCGTGTCTGCGGTGTGTTTCTCGAGGCCTCAAATGTACATATAAAGTGTCACTTTCGTTTAGAGACGAATATGAGAAAAATGGAAAGTCTTTTGGAAGAGAGGGTGTGTGGACCAAGCAGGGAACACAAGGCAACGGGTCCAGTGGCCCTAGCAACCTCATGAAAAAGCTCCAGGGTGTTAAGTTTCAGGAAATCCGAAATGTTCAAGCGTTGAACTTCATCAACTATAAGTTGGGTGTCTTCAATAGAACTCTACGACCTTCCTACCGTTTTCCCACCATCCAGATCCCAGAATCGCTTCTTGCTGATCTGTCAGATACCGCATTTGCATTGAACTACTACTTGGACTTTATATCGCCCATTTTAAATCCCGTAGGGTTTGCATCTCGAAATTCGAAGTTACGACTCGAAAATGCAGTGGTGGAGCTAGAGCCAGGACTAGATATCTCCGATATGATCCAGTACTCGCAGCAACATACCCACGTATTCCAGATGATGTTGGCTCTTGGGGCCATGTACTTGTCAAAGTTGGACAACAGCTCGTATGACTGGCTTTCAAAATCTAGAGAGTTCAGGCGAGAGGGTTTAAAGAGCATAGAAACCGTCTTTGGCGCAAATACTGGACCCGAAGCAAGATATACGACTGACCAGCTACTCTCACTCGTTCTTCTCATGTTTTACGAGTTGGCCGAGGATGATAACGAGAATTGGGCGGATTATCTCCATGCATCTGGACGTTTATTCTTTTCGCCATCGTTTGCAACGCCACAAAGTGATGTTGAGAGGACACTTTTGAAGTTTTCCTTAGAGCTTCTCAATTACCAGGAGACCATGGGTCGCACAGCATGTAAGGCGAGAAGCAACTTCTTCATTTCTCCTGATGATGATGGATCCTACTTAACACCTAGTGAACAAACGAATGACCAGTTGATTCATGTATCATGGATGGGCTGTGATAAAGACCTTATCTTCATCATCTCCGATATTACCGAACTAACATTCGAGAGAAATTCAAGTATTTCGGAGCAAGCGTATCTCACTAAATGTCACAGTTTGCGTCACAAACTCGACTCAATGGAACTTTCAGGTTTGTCTGCTGAGATGGAAGAGCAGTTGGCAGGAAACGGAGACATGGCGACTTTTGAGCCAATCAAAATCACCGTTGTGGATGTCGGTTCCAATGTCGAGGTGGTATGCTACCTTTTGGCTTGTGAGGCGAAGAGAATCGCTACAGTTATCTACCTTGAGTGTAGCTTGCTCAACAAAACACCTAAGGACGCCGAGATTCAGTCGCTAGTGATGAGAGTGTACCGTATTCTTGAGTTCGTGGTGATGCAGCACTCGTTCAAGTGGTTCTCGACTCTCCTTTGGACCATTTTCGTTGCAAGCTCTGAAATTGCTCCGGAGCACGTCACATCGGAAGAACTTCGCTATTTGACACTTTCAATTCTCAAGCGAATCGAGAGTCGCAGCTTGGGTAATGTGGCCATGACCATTGACCTTGTTGTGGGCATATGGAAGAACCGAGATCTTGCGGAAGGTGGAGTCGTGAAGAAGACTCATAATAGTATAATCGGCTTTAAGAATGACTGGGATGTGTATGTTGCAGACGAATCCTATAGGGTGTCCCTAGCTTAATCGATTAATGTTTCATGAATAACGATATCAATATCTAACCAAATCATTTAGTTTCACACAAGAGAGCTCTAACGGAATCCGATACCGCTCACCATCATACTCCAAGTATTTGCCATTCCCGTTACTTCCCCAACCCAATGGACTTGGACCCCAGGTTGGAACGTAGCAGACTTCGTCCCAGCCGCACATGGAGGAACAGCGTGCAAAAAGTGGCCATTCAAGAACCCTCATAAGATTGTCTAGCAACTCCTTCTGCTTCAAAATGTCCTTTGTGATCCTTTTGTAGTTGGCTTCAGTAGGATCCACATAAAAATCAGGAATTGCCAGGCGAGCTAAAAAGAAAAGATCCCGAACAAAGCTTAAGATCTCAACTGTGGTGCGGTAAATTGACGAGTAGATCAAGATGTCCAGTTGGGTGTTTAAGTCGAATGTGTGAAAGATGTAGTCACTAACCGCCGCTTGTAGGAATTTTTCCTTCTTTTCCTCCCAGATATCCAAATCGGTATCCGAATATCTTCTGAAGAAATTGAATAAAGTCAACGTAACGTTAGTTACTGTATCTTCAATTGCAGATCCCAAATTATCCCCTTGACTCTCAATCTCGAACACCAGAAGAGTATTATTCAATGCAATCAAAATGGGGGCAAACTTGTCAGTGATTGTCTCTGTCACAGACTGCCAATTCGTTTTATGGAATGGATCAACGGGATTCACCAAAAATTTCTCAAGCAGATGGATAATGTCTTCCTTATGAGCCTCCGCTAAATGGTTGATTCTGCGCTTGTAGGGGTCTCTATCAATGTAAGTCTTGTTCAAAGGTGTCACCATTCCCGAAAAATCGAGCAAGATTCTATGTTCTCCCTCGTTCGCCCTTGATCCAGCAGCCAACCAATCGTAGCCTGCCATCAGCTCCCACAAATCCATCAACTGCATTCTCTTTTTCTCCAATTCTGTTTTGGCAAATTGTGGTTCGTTGGGGAGATTTCCCACTTGGGTAGCATTGCTCAACGTGATATTTGACACGATCTCGATATTATCAAAGAAATCACATAAAATAATCTCAAAACCGATTTCCATACGAACTATTCCTTGGAGTCCAAACAGCTTACCCCATTCGCAGATCTTCTGGGCGGCTAATCTTTCCAGAACTCTGGCATCTGCATCCAGTTGGCGACTGAGAATCAACTGTTGATCCATTTCGCCCGTTGTAGTTTTGGCTGCAGAAGCACCATCTAAATAAATTAGCTTGTCGAGAGGTTTGGTGTTTCTCAACGTATACAAGTAGCTTGAGCCAGAAAATGGGAGGCCAGGGGGTAATTTCCGAGGCTCGTCCATCAAGGATTGGCTCTTCTGGGGCTCATTTAGTATATTCTGCCCTTCTTGTTCATTAGGACCCCGCTCGTTTGGTCCCCGAGGTGGCGGACGTCTTTCTCTGAATTTTCCTCTAGCAAAATGAGCAAAGTTGTAACTAAACTCATAATCCATTGCAATCCACTCAAACAGGTCAGGAAGATACGCATTCAGGGTCGAATGGTACATCAACGTATTTGGAGGAAGATACGCCGGAATGAATGATAAGCCCACAGGATTCATATTGGCATCTTTCTGTTTGAGTGCACCATTGACAGAATTAAAGACTGCTGTGGCATTTTCTAGGTCAATCGGATACTTCTTGTTTATCTCCGCTGGATCAAGACGAACCAGGGAACTGTTAGTCTGTGGATTGAACTGAAAGTCATGAAATTTGAATAAAGCCCAAATTGCAATGAGAATATTCAACGATAGCAAGAAAAAGAACTTGGTATCTGATGAGCTTATGCTCAATTGAGAAGAAGAGTGGTTCATTACGCCAATTTATGATCAAGTCCGGAGTCGGACTGATAAGACCCTGCAGGAGGGTGGGGGATCGAGAAATATCATTGTGGGATTGAAAGGGTCGGGTCGTTAGATGAAAGCTTGAAATTATTTCGGCCGTGTAACTATGATCTATCAAGTGCTAACTGAATGTACGGAGGCTCAAATTGGCGAAGCGGTGGTAGATGATACTAAGTCAGATTTATGTTTATCTTTTTAATGATTGTGGCTGCATTCGATGATCCAAATTGGTGTTTCGAAGTATTGAATACAGAAAGTGACTGTATTATTAGTTTTATGGTAGAGTCTATTAGACGTTGAGTTAATTGAAGATCATTCAATTTATTTGAATAAATGAGGTTTTGAGTTTCTAGATTTTGTAGGGATTGTTTTCAAGTATTCACATTTTCGCAGCCATTTGTCAATACTTCATAATCACATAAAACGACATTAAAAATCGACAATGCAAGTAATCCCATTAAAAATGAATTTGGTAAGCTCAAAAACCTACAACTAATAAGTTCCACTAAACCTTAGCAGTCAAAAGTTCTGATTTCCATGATATAATGTGCATTATCCATTACCTACACCGTTCTTTTTCACTCACTATAAGATCTCACTTAATGAGATATCCTAAACAGCCACCTTTTCTCTCCAGTCAGCTCCCCTACAGTCTCTTATCATGACATTCATCAGCGCATAATCCACACCTTCTTTTGCGTCGGGTCTCTTGTTGTCTCCCAACACGATCTTCTCATACGCGTGAAATCCAAATCGATTGTAGATGCCAATATTACTGGGGGCCGAACTTTCCAAATATGCAATGTTGTTCGTTCCTGGCACATCAATATAATTTTCAAACATGAAATCAAACATCGCTCTGACATTTCCCTTTCCGCGTGCACATTCTAATGATCCCAAGTAAACCAATGTATACAAACCTTTATCGTGAAATCTGGGGTCAGTGGTTAATATTCTGTGCGACACAGTATCAAGAAGTGGGAGCAAGCCTTTGAATACTTTGTCTCTACCTTCTGGCCCAATCAAATGCCAGTATCTATCAAATCCAGCTTCCATGTAATCCTGGAAGGTTTCCAAGCCTATGTCATAAGATTTGGGTGCGGACCACACTGCGACCGTTTCAAAGCCAGTCTGCGTCTCACCTACACCAACACACAAACCTTTATCGATATGCTGTCTCAAATAACACTCATACATTACTTTATTGATATGGGTCCTTTCTTCCTGAGAAGAGATATGTTTGGTCAAGTAGATAGAGAGCGTATCATTTTGAAAGGCTTCGCAAAGTGTTAATGCTGCCTTGGAGACATCTTGTAGAGTTAAAAGACGAACATTCGGAGTTGAGGACGATGAGGAATTAAGTGTATTGACGACGCTTGGCATTTTTACCGAGCTTGGCGACATTAGTGGTTTTTTTTTGACAGTCTCTTCACAAGTTGAAGATACCATCCGGTCCTGCATTTCTGTATTACCCAAACCAGTAGGTGCAGCCGACAAAGGGGAAGGAGCGGCCACCAGAGGCTCGAATGGCACCCAATGAGAAAGACAGATAACTTCAAAAATTTGAAAAAAGAAACCGATACTTTTAGTTTCAGTAATGGTGCTTGGGTATCCAAGAGAACTCGGAGTTAAAATTTTCCTCTTGACAATAGATGTCGGAGAGAGGTACACATTATTAGAGACGACTATTGGATTGTATGTGGAACAGTGTCGATGTTGTCATCAATGTTTGTCTGTGCATGAACCAGTGATATTAGCAAATGAAGAAAAATAATCGGATTCTGACAAAAAATATCGAAGCGAGAACCTACCCCAACACTCAAATACACACCACACATGAGAAAAAGTTAATAGGAACACTCCCACCGTTAGGTAAAGCTGCCCGGTGCCAGAGTCATACTTACGACAAGTGCCAACACTTCCGAGAATAGCCCGAACCCCTCGAAACTCTTTTCTTATTGTTCTGCACCGATACAACAATGCTTAATCAACTTGCTTATTGACAATACTCGCTTGGCTGATATCCTTCACGAAAAATTAACCGAGAGAACAAAATCAAGGGACAACAAACAAACAACGCCCTCTTATAAAATAATCTCCCCATAAATTTCCTCATAAGACCACTTGGAATCGCAAGATGCGCGTCTCTTGATTAGAGTTTGACATCTTTAGCCGTAAATGCTTGACATCATTCAGTGAGTCAGGGCTACTACGCCATAGGCGGGGGGTTGCTGCTGTGACGGGCGTCCATACCGAGGAAAGCACAGGAACCAGCAGTCACCAATGAATGACTTGAACACCCCTCGAAGGAAACGGAAATGAGAGCAGAAGAGAGAGAAAGCACAAGAATAGCACTTTAGTTATAAAGAACCATCCCCTAAGGGTATAGAAAATAGCAACTTCCTTGGTGAATTGGAGAAATTCTCCTAATCTCAAATTGTGGCTACAAAGCAGAATTACGGCGAAAAGAACGGTTATGATCTTGAAGATACCTGAATAAAACTATATTGGCCGGAGAGTGTCCGACTTGCAATTTACTCTTTACGAGATGAGAGATTTTCCTTGTTAGAATGAAAACAAGGACGATCCGAGATGGCTCCATACAAGGACCCTCGCTTTAAAATAAGATTTGCGATCCTAGTAATTGGTATCCAATATTTTCAAAGCACCACCCCAACGAAATTCAACTTTGCTAGTTTAACGCGACCATGTACTCCGGCAATATGACTCGCCCGCCTATATTGTAAGGTTCGTCAAGTAAGCTCATCGCTTAAGCTTAATGGGCAGAATCCGCCATATGCGTTGAACCTTCTCCTGAAGGCTGTTACCTGCAGCTGAAGTGTTTCCCGTCTTTGACCTCTTCTTATTTCCTTGTCATACAGGGCATTATATTGACCATATCTCTGGCAATACGCATTTCGTCACCTCAGCTTTTGAGGCATAATTTGGATAAGTGAGGTTGCATGCAACAGACAGGAGCTTTTTGAACTTACGGGTATTTCAGCGAGCAAGTATCTTTTTTTAGCCCATACCACACCAGCTCAATTGGAAATTTCTTATATATCGATGCAGCAAGGGTGCATGGTCTCACATAGGAGTACGCACCAGAGGAGAGAGGGGTGAACCCAGTTAGCGTACTAGTAATTGGTCTGGACATGCCAAGCCAAGTATTGGCGAATTCTCTCCTCGAGGATCAAGCATGATCTACAGTGATCAACATTATCGCCAACTTCTATCTGCAGATAGGCTGGGCCCTTTCTCGGAGAAAATGAGTAATGTTTGAGAATATGTAGCCCTAGGCTGTTTACATTCCGTTCGAACGATCGCCGATCTCCATTTTGCACATTCGGCTAGTTACAGATAGCCGCAGCATACGAACAGAACCTGCCATAAACCACATGTTCACATGCCAGTGGATGGAGGGCCAGGCTTAGTGGTTAACCTTGCAGGGTCCTGAAATATTCCAAGCGTCATCAAAGGCACCGATGTGCCAGACGGAAATTGAAGTAGGCGAGACCCTGCACATTTATATCACCATTGGCTTCTAGAAAGCAATTTTCCTGTAGTAGAGTCGTGCTCATGCAGGGTATGCAAATCAGACGCCTCGAAATACGAAGCTTACTGATGTGGGATGTAATAATGCATGGAGCCTCGCTTAATTTTTTGTGTCGTTAACCGCCCAGGGTCAACTACTGAGTAAATTTGTCAATATATATACATGTATAAATCACTTTCCCTGCCCTAGTTTCTCCTGTTAGGTATCCAATGGTTTTTTTTGTGATATTGCTCTTCGCAGCTCTTGCAGCGGCTGCGTCGATCAATTGCGAGCCTGACGCTGTCATCGGCTCTGGCTGGAATGCTCAATTTTACAGATATGACTATATGAGTTACGCTGGATGGGACGATCCAACGTTTTTCCTGAGCGGTTACAAAGTCAATGGAACGCTTGGTAGCGTGACTGGAGTTAGCAAGGGTAACTTTGGCGGCAATCTCGATGTCGGAATTCGCACCGGCTCCATTTACGGTTACCCTATTACCACCTCTAACTACACGGTAGTGTTGACTGGTTTTTTCCAGGCTCCAACTACTGGTACTTACAAATTGATCCTTAATTCTGACAATGGTGCTTCGGTGCAGTTTGGTGCTGGCCAGTCGTGCTGTAACGATCCTGGAGGAAGTGTGGGGGGAAACTTCAATCTCAATGTGCGTGGTCCCAGAGGTGGAGGAGGAGATCTTGTACTCAACTTAGCCACCGCCTCCTTCGATTTGGTGGCCGGTAGATACTACCCTGTCAAGATTGTCACCTACAATTGGTACAGTAATTATGGTCTCAACTTTTCGTACTACGATCCCGCAGGAGCTTGGGTGCCAGAGATGGGAGCTCACATTAAGCAGTTGAAATTCAACAACGCTGTATGCTACACCACTGTGACCCTGACATGGGGCCAGTCTGTCACCTCACTCACCACTGCTACTGGTGTTTCCACTAATACTGTGATTGTTCAAGTGCCAACACCAACTGTTACCGTGACTTCCAATTGGGGTCAATCTTACACAAGCTCCACCACAGTTACTGCGACCAAGGGTGGGACCAACACCCTCGTCGTAGAGGTTCCCTACTCTACTGCCACCACGATAGGTCCAACATCTGGAACACAGACAGTGACTAGTGGAAGTACTACCTATGTCAGAGTCACTAGCGTGCCATCCACATCAACCACGCTTGGACCTACTGCAGGAACTGAGACCGTGACAACTGGAAGTACTACCTATGTTAGAGTCACCAGCGTGCCATCCACATCAACCACGCTTGGACCTACTGCAGGAACTGAGACCGTGACGACTGGAAGTACTACTTATGTCAGAGTCACCAGTGTTCCATCTACGTCCACAACCATTGGACCACACTCTGGTACTGAGACTGTGACTGAAAGTGGAACCACGTATGTTAGAGTCACTGATGTTCTTTCTACATCAACTACTGTTGGACCACAATCTGGTACTACTACTGTGACCGAGAGTGGAACCACATATGTTGTCGTTACTGATGTTCTTTCTACATCTACTACTGTTGGACCACAATCTGGCACTACTACTGTG
>Ga0160505_100691_pt1 | contig 17997 bp, 10 predicted proteins | sample DIDeMG_FD_108225 | JGI IMG/M metagenome (GOLD analysis project Ga0160505, IMG submission 108225) | Enriched chicken feces microbial communities from UW Madison campus, WI, USA - DID2874_E49_Stillage MG | ecosystem: Host-associated > Birds > Digestive system > Large intestine > Fecal ... | reverse complement strand
CAACAAGTATGTTGTGGCCATTCATGCCGGTATCATCACTGGATTGATTTTGGCCGACGTGTATGTGTTCCAGCAGTTGTACCCTAAGTACAAGAAGTAAGTATACAGATAAATGAACATCTTTCTAACGAGAAGTAGTCGAGGAGTGGGTGCAACGATAAAGAAATGATAAATGGAAATAAAAGGAGATGAGAGGGATACAGACCGAAAGGTGATGCAAGTAATTCATGAAGCAATGAAGAAAATAGAGTATTCACGGTAATATCAAACAACACCTTGTTCTTATGTCTAGGGTATATCTTTAAAGGTTGGTCTTCATCTCCAACAGTATCTTTGACTGGTTAATGATGGCTCTAACTACGGTTCCTTTTTTTTTCCTTATTCATTTGTATTTTTCTTTTCTTGCTTCCTTCGCTTTCATTTTTTCCCTCCACACTCATGTTAGTAAAGCACCACCACATTCATGTTAGTGAAGCATACCGTGGTTGGTGTGGATAGCCTGCTATTCAGGGCGCTATGCAAGGGAAGAATGCCACATACATGACTTGGTGATATTTGCATGCACTCGCAGACGATGAACCAACTGTAAGTGCGCCGTTACAGTACATTGTGACGAATTTGGCCAACAAGAAAGGAGAAACTCTAATTTATTTATGCCAAACAGTGTTAATGTAATTTTCTCATTTATCTACAAAACAACTAACAGAGCATTGAACGTAAAGACCCGCATTGAACATAAAGACCCGCAAAATACGGATGAATACTATGCCAGGCTAGTGGATAGTAGATCCTTCTATTATTCGCAAATACGCAACGATAAATTTTTTCGCAGCCCTAGCCTTCTCTGCCGACCAATTGTGTACTTGGAACGCCACTTCTATTGATGGCTTTGTATATGTCTACAAAAGCATAGGGTCTCATGCACTCTTGTTCATGACAATACAATACGAAAAGTTTTTCTTACAACAATAGGACCTTGTTTGGGGCAAATAAATTAAGTTTTGAAAAGGAAAACAAATTTGCTCCGACGGCCAAACAAATTCCTCCGAGTTTCTGGTGCAATTACGGGGGAAGAAATTCATCGATAATGGAGTGGGGGTTCCCCAAATTAGTCCGGCGTAAATCTAGGCGCCAAGTACATTTGTTCTAGCGCAGTTACATCCTAATCCCCAACACATGCTTACATGCGAGTGAAAAATATTCCACCCTGCAGCAAGGGGGCTAACATGCCAATCTTTGGTTGAGTTAATCATTAATGATACACGATTTATTTCTTTCTGTTTGGCTGTTGCGGCATGTGGCAGAGTTCAGCGCCGTGTGGCAGGAAGGAACAGGTTGCAGTACAAGGTTGCGCAGCGCGGAATTTGAGATGCAAGGAATGCTGCAACAATACGCAGAAGAGCCCTTCTTACCGCGTACTGCCCATACTGATTGCCCGAGGCCATGTGCGCCACAAAAAAAAAAAAAACGTCAATCGTTGCATATAGATGGCGCGGAATGCAGTGTATTTCCGAAACTTCCCCATCCAGTCACGGAATTGCCACTATGCGGATAACCCTGTATAGGGATCCTTTGCAGATTCGACACCATCACCTACTTTGGTAATTACCAGCCGAACCCTTCAAATTCGGTTAGCAGACTAGTTGTGGTCATGCTACAGATTGCAATGAAGCATTTGTTGGTACTCATAATAACATTTTATGGCAGGCTTGAATGAATCGTATTTCTATATGTTTTTGTTGCCGAGCGCATAGACATCCGCAGCATGCAATATGACTACACTGACGGAGATGCATATTCTTAATCCGAAGATAATGTGGATCCAATTACGTTGGTCAGATGCTCATCGACGACTACGTTTTTCCGGCGGAATTCTCCGTGAATGTTACAATGACAAGAGAAACAAATGGCACATTAGGGAGATGAGTAAGGATCTTCACTCACATGCCAATGATCGGATGGCCGGGGAAATAGTTGGCAAAATGAAGGATGGTACTAAGGATCGATTTTTAGATTGTAAGTATCATAGTAAGGGATGAATTAAGGATTGAACAAAACAAATGTTTCGAAGTAGCTCAAGTCTTGAGGTGATATGAGAGAAAACTGGTTACAAAAACGAATTAGGAGAGCAAATTCGGCAAATAACCGTTGGAAGTAGAATACTCTGACCAATAGGGACGAAATTTTTGGATGAACGAGGAAGGAAAAGAATGGAAGTCGGATATCAGAGGAAAGGCAACATGACCTGCACCGCCACACGTTTGGTCAAGTGGTTCATAAAATGGCCGTATGCATATCCCAATCTGGCTACATGAGGTATAACCATTGTGCGTCATGCACGTTTGTGCATAAGGACTATCATGTATCGAAGCATACACGAACGTATGCGCAAGTGACATGTGTAACCATTGGCCATCCTCACGTATAATAACTATGGATCCCCATTGTTACAATTATCGTGCAAACCCTTCTCCTATTTAGTCTCCTCGAATCCTGTTCTTTCAGCCAGTCATCCAGTCAAACTTCCTTCCTTCACTTCGCTTGCTTTAATTTCTCCTCCAGGCTACTGTCAGTTAAGATTATATATCTCCACTACAGCAATGTCTGACAGCTATTCGTTATTCCTCGACAGGCCCGACAATTCACATATGCCTCCGCTGATGTTCCACGGTATGGACTCGGTACCTTTCCCTCTGCCTCCAGCAGATGTCGCCTTGTGCAATACGTCATCTGATGGAGTCAGCGACTTCGACATCGACCCTCTACATGTTTCTTCTCTGCTGGACTTTCATAGCTACTCTTACCAGCTGAATTTTGACCAAATCAATTCATATGATGCAATTCCAGTGTTTCATTCTCACAACAATTTCCAGCAATGTCACTCGGACAGGCTCCATTCCATTGTGCTGGATTCAGTTGGATTCGAAAACACAGTGCCAATGCCAGTATATCCATCTCCCAATAGTGCTAATATGCCACAGGGCCAACTCCAGATGGAGTCAATGATGGCCACGTCATATTTCCCTCCAATGGACCACGGCTCTGTTCAAAGCAATAGTACCATAACCCACAATTTCAACAGGGCAGCCAGCATGACTGAGCACATTGATTTCGGCATGCCTACTTCTGGTGGCGGTTCTGCAAACACCACTACTACATTCGTTGCCACACATGTGGAGGAAGCATTTGATATAACTCCCCTCAAGTTCATGCCATGCAACGAACAAATACCAACTTCTTCAGAAGACCCTTACAGGAGCAACGTTAATTTTCCACAGATGAACCATGGCCCTGGTGTCCAAGGTTTCCCTGTCAATACTGTTCCCCATGCTTCAGACAATTTAGTGAATCCATTCGTCAAAACAGAAACAAACCACTCCATGGCAAATGGTGTCAGCCCCAACCACAGCAACAACTACAACACCAACCATAGCAGCACCTCCACCCGTACGACAAAGGTGAAAAAGCGAATGTCGAAGAGAAAATCAGTTTCAGAATCTCGCCACACCTCACCTCAAGACAGAAACCTGGCGAGTCCCAAGAATTCACTTGCATCACTTGGCATGAAACCATCGACTCTGAGTCCTGCCCGCCCGGTGCACCAGAATCCTACAGCAATAAGCAGGCCCTCAAGTACAGAGCTGGACTCATTCAAGATTGTCCGTGGAATCACCTCTGGAGGCTCATCAACTCGTCCTCCAACCCAAGAACGTCCAGGGTACAAGTATGAGCCATTGGAGTTGGTAATGGAGGGTGCACTGACAAATGAAGTATGTCTTCAGGAGTGGAACAAGAACGAACTCAAGGATCGTCGACGCATAGTTCGCATCGAACGATCCCAAAAAGGGTCCGTGTTGCATGCACTGTTTCTGATCGTTGGACTGGCGATCTCTCACCCGGAACCGTTACCCGCGGCTCCAGGGACTGAGATAATCGAGTTTTCATGCTTAGACTGCTACAGCTCAGAAGTGAGCGAGGACTTTGGTACCAGAGATCGCGAATTTTATGTGACCTCGGTGGAAATTGTCGCCATCATCGAGATGCTCATTGGCATACTTGACACAGACTTGCTACAGAGAAGAAAGGAGAGAGGTCGCATACGGTCGAACTTGACTCCTTTTTGGCTGAAGAAGCCAGTATCTTCGAAGAAGAATGCAGACAACGATCTGTCCAACCCAAGATTGGCATTTGCTCGCCGTATCATGGCTTACGACGTACGGAAACCACGTGGATTTGATAAAGATGTTCGTATTTTGCCCTGGGACAACTTAATTCCCGCCTTGACCCGTGCTTTACAGTGCTATTATGTGGAAGTACCAGAGTAGAATAAGTCTAGAAATGCATTTATGGGTATTTTAATTTACGGCTTCGTAAGTAAGACGGATAAGCGCCCGGGTAGAATGTCCTATTCGGACATATTTCTCTCAATGGTTGTAATTGTAAATGCAATCTGTCGTCTCGCTAGTACATCCCTTCTCCCAACGTCAAGCATAGTTCTCTCAACGCATGGTTATGCAACACTCAACAACAATACGATTATCGGCAGGGCAGAATAAGCTACTTACATTCCCCCGTAGGAAATGCGCAATGCAACCTGCACGGCAGATCCTTCATGTATCGCGGGATATCTGCGGCTGTACAAGAATGGTAATAGGTGTAATAAGTAGTTTCGAAGAATGCTCCCGTGAAAAAATTTCCCACGGCCGACCCATATTACCCCAAATTAGTCAATGAAGTAATGACTGCTGCATGTCTGGACTTGGTAAGCTGAAAGAAAAGGAGAGACTGCCAGTGCCCAGAGAGACGTGGGGAGGAGTATAAACAAACTTCAATTTGAACCGAGTTTACTGAGATCACGTGGAATAACAACGTTTATTGTCAGATAGTTTGATCTTCTAATCAGGAGTTACTGATCAAAGGCGTTCTTCGAATGCCGAAATCGATGTGACCATGGCCGTAGGTCGGGGTAGTTCAATAGAGACAAGGGCCAGTGAAGACCATCTTACATAGAGACTTGGCCCCAAAGTGGGGTCTACCAGGTTCTCTCCTGTCTACAAATCCGTCTAATGTTGGCTTTATTCGCTTGCGGTTCTCATATAGACAGGAATGCCTATTTTCTGAGTTTTATGGCATTCTTCACATCCAGGCGGCATATCAACTGGAGTACTTCGGGATCGACAGATTTGCAGATTGCCTAGATTGTAATGACCTCATTGTTCTAAATGCTGACCTACTTGCGTCTGCAAGATTTCGTGTCACAGGGTTTAAGAAAATACTGTGAAATATGTTGAGTCAGGTTTCCCTGTGAAAATAAACTTGATGTTCATGAAAATTCACAGTTAGCCAGGGTGCACCCTGCTTATCAATGATTTTCGTGAAGTTTTGATTAGTAATTAATGGATTTCCTTAATTCGAAGTTTGCTACTGGCAGGATCTGGAAAGTCTGACTAACCATACATCTTCGAATTGGTTTGAAGAATCAAGAAAAAAAGGAATTCTAATTGAATCCTAGCCGACCGAACGTGCCTATTAGGGGAGTACATACTGGAGAAGATCGCGGCAGACATCCCATTGCAGACATCCACGAAGGGGCATCGTGTGGGTTCCACCGAAAGAAACTTCAACAAAGTTTCTGGCGCCCCCAATAAGTATTTGGGGACCTAAGTTTAGCATATTTGAAATGCTTCACTAACATTAAGATCGGATGAAACAGCGTGCAAATCGTTGGTATCAAGTGCATGCGTATAGTTGTGAGACAAATGTTGGCCAACAAACAGGACGTCAAGTAAGACGGTTGGGGAGCAAAAGAAATAAAACTTTGTAACAACAATTGGCTCTATTGAGCAATTTCTACACTGAAATGTAGAGGCGTGTAAACAGACAACGCACCATCATTCAACCGGAAAAGCACTAAATTACTTGATTATGTAGAAGAGAAAAATAATGCGTAGGGTTACAAAATAATTTGGAAGCATTATCGAAGTCATGGCAGAAGAGACGACAGGAACAGTAGCAGTTTACATGTAGATCGCGGCGCCCCCACTTATCTCTACAAGTTCAACCAAAGAAAACAGAGATAAGGCAAAAAAGAAAAAAGTCTATCCAAAAGTGCCGACATTTCTTAGTGTGGATCAAAACGCCAGAGAACATAATATCTTACCCCATTTCTTCTCTGTGCATACTCCCTGGCAGACAAAATTCATCTTGCCAATGACGTTTCCTAATGGGTCCTATTTCCGCAGTTGACCCTGGTGCAGAAATTTGGTAGACACACTGCATCGAGGGGAATTTAAGTTCGCGGAACTCCGCGGGCCATGAATGAGATTAGCTATCTACGGGAGACCAGATGACATGTGATAGACCGATATGTCTCAAAGAAAATGCACGGACAAACTATCTGTTGTCAGCTACTTTTCTACTTCTTTGTTGGCAACTTTTCCCCCATGCGGATTCCCGCCACTATGTTAGCTCCTTGCACATATATGTACAAAGTGTAGTTGCAATACAGGATAGTCGATGAAGTTCGGAATCTTACATGCTCCAACCAGCATGAGGTGTATCAATGGCACTAAAGTTTCCACGCGAGTGAGTAAAACAAAGCAAACTGCTAATTGCTAAGAGATATATGAGAAACTCAATAGAATCGAAAATGTGAAAAAAAATTGGACAACCTTACAAGCGAGGCCACTACTTTTATGAGGGAAGCCTGATCCAAAGGCACGCAACGTCGTCTCCCACTAACTATGTCCAGATTTATTGATTGCATGCAGAGCGCAACGCAAGATTGTCCACCGTTAGCATCACCCCATACGAAAATCTTTAAAAGATAAGCCCACTTTTTAAGCGATCTATGACTTAGGGGGCGGACGTTCACAAGTGGTAGTGTCCTGATTTACGCCCTATATCCATTCGCTTCTATTCTGCATTATCTTAACTTGCCGTGTATTTAGGTTACGGAAAAACGCAAGATCGCGTCTAGCCCACTTGCCTGCATATGCCCACAATAAGTTAGCAAATGTGTTAATTGGTAGTTGGGATGTGCAAAACTATGCATGGCCTAGTGATTGACGTCAAGTGACCATGTGTCCAAACGCTATCGTTTTACAAGCTCTGATCGGGTATAAAGACCTCACCCCCTGACCAGTTGCTGCAGTAGCTATGACGTTTGAAAAGACAAGATCGCGCGGCATTCGGGACGCACAAATGGGTGGCATTAGTTTTTGACCAATGCAAGTCACGAGCCCCGATCTGGAGTGAGTGCATCTCACATCTCTTAAGAATGATTCGGAAACCACCATTTACTTTCTGAGCAACATTTTCTTCTCTCTTTGTCTTCTCCAATGCTTGCACCGTCTTTACCAACAGTCAGGAAGTCCTCTAGACTCTCACACATCTCCTCCTTCCGCCTGCATTTGCTTCGTCCTGAGGTTCCGACTACCTTCAATAATGATGTCCATTCCGTCTCCTCCGTCCCGTCTCATGCTCTGGACAACTCTGATGTAACTTCACACGCAACAATACGCGATGAAAACTACCGCCTTACGAAACTCAACTCACAGACATCGCTCGGCTCCGACTTCTCCACCCAAACCCAATATAGAGTCCAGTTGGAGCTTACGGCTAAGGAAATCTCACTTTTACGATACACCTGGAACAGAATGTTGGCAGAGGAGACCACATACGATCAAAAACCGGCTTATCCGATGCCTGGCTCCATGTGGTCATCTTCCAAGGATAAGCCGTTGCCTACGCTCTCTTCACGCCAGTCGCTCGGTGCACTGTCGACCTTTTGCACCCAGCTCTACCTGAACTTGCTCTCCATGGATCCTGACTTGGAGAAAGCTTTTCCCTCACTCAAACATCAAGCCACGTCCATGGCAGGTGTTATGCTGTTGGCAATCAATTCATTGGACAACTTGGCTTCTCTTGACGACTACTTGATGGAGTTGGGGAAGAGACACTCACGAATCTTGGGTATTGAGCCTCCTCAGTTTGAGATGATGGGAGAAGCACTCATCCAGACTTTTACACAACGATTCGGCACGAGATTCAACAACGAGCTCGAGATCTTGTGGATCAAGTTCTACTTATACTTGGCGAACTCAATCATTCAGTTTGGTTTGGATCCAGTTCTTCGTATGGATGCCGAGGTGTATGGACGGAATACATTATATACAGAGAGTGTGTTCTCGACCAGCACAGATACTACGTCGTTGATGGATGCCTCGCGCCGTCGGTCTACAAGCACAGCAATGACCTCGGTAGCCTCTGTGAAACCAACTTTGGACGCGCCGAAGCAGGCTTCGGGACGTAAGAAGAAGCGTTTTGGAAAAAAGGGAGATTGCGTGATTGTTTAACAATGGCTAGCTAACAATAGAAACCGCTATAGAAACTACATATGAACTGATTGACTGGGAATATTCAGAGAGTGTAGATGGAAGACTGTTCGTAGTCGCCAATCTTTGTATCGTCTATTGTTAGACGAGTAAGAGAAAAAATATACATTTAGACGGCTAAGATCGAGGTTCCTGCGTTTCGGTGGGGAACGGAGACGACAAATCAAGACCTCCAGACCTCCCGACTCCCATCCCCATCCCTTGTGCCAAGCTCAGATAAAACGGCCCACAACGGCGTCTTGACATTTTGTTAAGAATCTCCCAGTAACAGGATTAGGACCATAACGTTACTCCACTTTGTGCTGGATGACAATGTGGAGCCCTGCACTTTCCTGCAACCATATGCACATCCAACGAAGGGAAAGGTTCCCGAGGCACGCGACGCGTTCCAATATAACCGTATTAGGAAATAATCTCTTTACGATTCTCACAGGCACGGGCTTCTCCAAGGTAGCAAGCTGCAACTTGGTAGTTCCCTGTGTCTTGTTATGTATCTTGTTCTGTGTCTTGACGCAGAGAATCTCTTGGTCGAAGATATCATAGGTAATTGGCAAGATAAATTTTTTTTACTTTGTAGGTGTGGTGTGGCAGATTCTTAGCCCAAATCGCAACCTTCTAGTTCTCGTATTCTGCAAGCCAAAAAAAAAGTGTTCACACAGCCATACTGCACCAAGTTCTAGGCGTGGTCAAGTTTTTTTTTCTTATAGCGACTTCTCCTTTCTCTCCTTGTACAGGTATCCAGCACCTTATCGTTGTCATATTACTTCTACTTAGTCCAGACTCCACCCAAGGAATTCGTCCAATTCCGCCATGTCTGCTGTTCTGGATGACTACGAAAATGCCCTTTGGAATAATAACTTCTACTCGCTGCTGAGTGTCATCTCACAGCTGCTGCTGTCCCACCACATAGTGAATTTGAAGCGGACGGTCAATATTCCCAACCTGATGCTGACGACTCTGGTCAGCGCCGGTCTTTTGGATCCCACTGATGCTGCATCGGTGGGGAGCCACACCTCCACTAAGAAAACGTCGTTAATGCGAGTATCTCCGTCCATGAAAGCACTTGAGAGCGTGTTGAACGAAAAACTGCCAGGCCGGGCATCCCCAGATGTGATTCTAGAAGAGGAACCCGAACCTGAACTTGAGCTTGAGCTCGAACCAGAGACCCCACAGAAAAATCCAGTTGTTCTGAGTCTAACCCCGGGCACCTCGATCTACAGCAGTGGGCACGGTAACCCCACCAGCTCTGTCCAGACGTTCCATACCGCCAAGTCGTCTGATACCATCGGAAGCGTGCCTGGAAGTGGGCAATTGTACAAGCCACCCACACAGAGTTCTCAGCACCGGAACTCGTCTTCCATCAGTACCATCGGGGAGTCCGGCTACTCTACCAACGATAGCACGCCAAGACTCAATGAGCCTGCAGCGTTCTACACGGTGAAACACACCAGCAAGGACTTTTCGCCTCACTTGAAGTCGTTGACCAACTCTTTTCCGGAAAAGGAAGTGGACAGCGGTGACACCAAGGTGCACGACTCGGAACAGGAGCTAGAGGAGACTCTTCTTGATGAAGACGACAGGACAAGTAATCTGGACCAGAACACCTTGATGGGTCAACCCAAGAAGAAGCCTGTGGCTTCCTTATTGGACCCAGTTCCGCAAACTCCACCAACTACTGCGGAAGCCAAGCAACATCAGTTGCCTCAACAGGTCCTGAAGGAAGGTAATGAAAAGGACCTCAAAACTAATGGAAAGGAACTGGTCTCCGAAAACAAGCCAGATAAAGTTGGGCACGTATCACATACACCGGTTAAGTCTATGCTAGATGCAGCAGACTCACCACAACTCGAAGAGCCATTCCGGCCAACACCAGGGCTCCGTGCCTCGGAGAGATCTAGACTGAAGTCTCAGTCGTCAGCATTTGCTACTCCACGCTCGCAGATTACCAAAGCGTCACCTTTCAACAATACTGTTGGTCAAAGTCCAACTATAAGCCTTCACAAGAGAAGTAATACAATGAGTGACATCGCGGGATTGAAAAAGGGCACCTCTTCGTCGGTATCTTCGTCTGCTGCCAACTCAACTTCCACGTCTGCGTCGACCGTGGCATCTACAACAAACCCCCAGACATCTAAAAGATTTAGTTTACGTGGAATGTTCAAGTTTAAGTCGAAGAACCACTCTCTTGATAAGCTAGGAGGTGTGAAGGAAGACACGGAGCCTAGTAGACCATCAAAGATTACAGGCAAATCGTTCTCCACACCAAATTTTGCAGATTTCAAGATGTCAAAGGGTAAGGGCGAAAAACTTGAAAAAGCAGCCGACAAACCAGCGAAACTGGAAAAGAAAAAGGAATCACGAAAGAGTTTCTTCCATGGGAGAAGAAAGAGTGAGGTTGAATTGACCGCCTATAAAGTTGACGAGCCCAAGCCAAAGGCACAGAAGTCTCTGGGGGCCGCACATCAGTCTGGTCATAGTTCTGATGTAGCCAATCAATGGCCTGTCAAACAGGCACAGATCTCTGTGCCACCCAAGAGGGCCGCCGCTCCAGTGCAAGCTCAGACTTCACCAACATCGTCATCACCTCCTCAACTGGATCTTCCTCCGTATCCTTCGACCATCCTTCAAGAGCGTGCTCCTAGAACTCCAGCCACATTGGACAGTGCAGCCAGTCAATTCACGCCTGTCACTGCTGACTTGAATCCTAACACAATTAGGGAGGTTGATGACCTGGACTACCTGCCTGCGTTTGACCAAACAGACGAGTTTGAAAGTGAGGTCGAGACTGGAAAAAACGATTACACGAATGCAGCAAAAAGTACCAAACAAAAACTGAAGAATCATAATCATAAGGTGGATGCTGGTGAAAAGGGACGTGCTCTCGATGGGCATTTCCGAGATGCCGGTCAAGAGATCCAACCAGAAGCTTCACAATTGTTCGATTCCCCAAAGAGGAGAAGTGACGGAAGTTTCGGCGAGGAACTCTCGCTCGAGCCACTCTCACCAAGTATGCTTCGCATGCCTCTTGATCCAAAGCATGTTTCCACCATTTTCGGCTCGCCCTTTGCAGTTTCATACTCGCCTTCCAGCGCACGAAGCCCAAGAATCGTGCATCCAAACCAAAAATTTGAAACCACTCCAAACGTGACGCTCTCACCGCCATTAGATAACCTCAGATCGCAATCGCCAAAACCGAACGATCTGCTTATTGGCGAAGCACTTTTCCCCAAGTCGTTGAGTGCTCACGAGGTTGAAAGTATCGTGTCCTTGGAGCGCTCCCGGTCCATGAGATCAATCAAGTCCAATGGCAAACGAAGCTCGTTCATTAACTACGCCGGTTCAGATGAGAACATTGTTCTTGGAGACAACGTGCTTGGCCTTTCATCTGGCAGTCTTGCTCGTTCAGGAAGTGTTCGTAGGTCGGGCAGCATTTTGAAGAATTCTCTGTCTTCGCAAAGCTTGAAGCCAGAACCGATTCAACTGTTGGATGCAGCTATGGATGCACAAGAAAAGAATGTTGAAGAAAAGAATTTTGAAGAACAGACCGTGGCTGAGAAAAATGTTGGGGACAACAATAGCGACTTTAACATTGACGAGTCAATTCATGACTTCATTGAATTTTCGGACTTCATCGACGTGGACAATCTCGACTTCTCAACATCTCCTACACAATTATCTCGTTCGCCAGCTCTTGAGGAGCTGCCATTTTCGGCCGTCCACGTTGATTTTGGTGATAACCTCGAGCTGGAAGTTCCAGTTCACCAGCCTACAATCGCAGATACCATCGCAGATATCAGTGCAGACTTACAACCGGAAGTGCCTCCACTTTCCGAGGAGACTGCCCTCCGTCCCGATGTTGTTATTGTTAATTCCGAAACCAGTCTGGATGAGGATCCACAGACTCCCCCACGCGTGCCGGAGAGTCCCCGCCAGGATTCTCTCAAGTCACCAATATTAGATGCGGCCTACAATATGGCGATTAACCAGACAAGAGACAGTCCCAGCTCGGCTGCCAGACCCGTTTCCATGTCGTTTAAGGGCTTCAGCGGGTCAGCTTTCAAGAATCAACAGGTTGTCCAATCAGGATCACACCAACTGGTCCATCTCTACAACGACTCATCCAACGAATCCCTGGCCGTTGGAAAAGGGTTTGGCTCTTCTGAAGAGGAGTCTGACGACGAAGATAATTTCAGTTTTGACGATGAAAACGCTAATCAAATTACAACTCGCCAGTCTCAAGTGTCTGCTTCTCCTGTTCTCAAACAGAACGAGACAGTGACCAATAAAAGACAATCAACCCAGCCATCCAACAAGTTCTTGAGTCTTCACCCACCACCAGGACCTTTCCACCACGATCGCATTCCTTCGCTCAGCGACCACAGTACAACTTCAAGCCCAAGACTGTTGACATCGTTCATTTCCCGCATCAAGAAGTCGCCCATGGGCTCGCCCAAGATTGCTTTTGCACCAAAGGCTAGTGTTCGTTTTTCGTCCCGAATCGTTCTTTACGATACCTATAACGGAGACGAGTACGACAGACATCCCGACATTGCCACATGTAACCAATTGACGCCTACGTTGGCACAACAGATCAAAGATGAGTTGAATGAGTTCAAGGCTGGGATGCATATTCACCGGGACAGTCAATGCTATACGCATTTCTTCTAAAGAACTAATCAGAGCCCGTACATAGAAAATGGAATTAGGATAATGAAGTGATCTTCACCAACATGGGTTTTATGAAAGTATATCTACAGATGGATATTGTATCATCGTCCAACTAAGTAGTAAACCGCCCATGTAAATAGCAGCTTTATTAACCTATTTCAACAAACGCACATTAGTTAGACTTTCTTGGAACATTCCCCTTATTCTCAACCAACTGATCAGAAAAGTCCTTGTGAGCACTCTTGAAGATTGTGTTCAAGGTGTCGTTGTCACCAGCGTCCACCGTGGCTACCACCTGCTCAGGTTTCTCCATCACTACAATGACAAAAGTGTTTCCTCTTCTGTCAACACAAGTAGTACCCGCCCAAGGAGCAACGTCATATTCTTTCAAGGTGACAACGGGAGGTTCTCCGTTCACGTAAGCTGGGTAAGACATGGGAAGAGATGAGTTGGAATGTTAACAGTGAAGTTAGGTGTATGTAGGATTAGGAGTGGATAGCAAATGTATTGTGAACAGAAAAGTCTGTTCCTGACTGGTATGTGCTGATTCAGTGAACAGTATTTTTGGATACAAGTCCGAATGAGTTCAATCTTGTACGGATTTTTATTTCCACCAGTCCCAAAAATGAAACTCATCTTTCCTAGCCATGGTTAGCTAAACGAGAGTTCGCATTTGTTTTAAGATTTCAACATTCACTAGACATATACAGAAATCACAGCAAGTGTAGCTTTTAAAAAAACTCTAACAAAAAAATATAATCCCTATCATTTCAGTATGTTACATCTTGACTTATTTTTTTCTTCGTATTTTCTTTCCTTTTCGGTTCCAGTCGATCACTGGCCATAGACTTCATACTTCAATGTCTTACCTCACTCAAGCGAACTTGTACTATCTGAGTACTTTCCCATTACTCAAAAAAAGAAGCATTCCATGATCCACAAATCTCAAGAATTTCAATTACTTTTTATTACTGCATTCCATTTACCACTTATTTTTTTTTTCTTTACTTCGTGTATCATTCCCCATAACTATCCCCACCTACTACACAGTTCGCGATGGCTGACTTTTCTCATCTCAACTACAATGTCATCCACAGTAGTACCGGGCCAATACCTTGAACCGGAACTCAAGCCTCACCATGGTGAGAACGGTCGTGAGATCTTCCGCTATTACCCTGGAAAAGGTACTGCCATTCTGCACATTCAATCTGGATCCACAATGATCCCCGTCATCGTGGCTACCGTACTTGGAAAACAGCTAGTCCAGGAAATAACGCCGAGAGAAAAGGGTCAGGACAGCATAGAGGGTGAAGAACCAAAGACAGAAAACGCTGAAAAGGATCATGAGGACTCCAAGACGAAAAAAGATGATTCTGGCGAAGATGCTCCAGTACGCAACTTCTTGGTTTCTGTCGTGAGTGGAAACTCCAATGAATTCTCCAAATACGCTCGTGAAATTGAAGCTTCTGCATCTGAGGCTGTATCTGCCACATCTACCAATTTACCTCGTGAAGGCGACGAGGTGCTCGTGAAGATCACCCGTCTCAATCCTAAACAAGCATTTTGCGAGGTTCTCTGTGTCTACGGCCATGGAAACGTGCTTTCAGACGGCGGAGAAGGCGCAAACGGAACATCCGCAAACTTCTCTTTGCCTCTGGGCGGTGGAGCCCAACTTTTATCGTCATATGGTGCTGTAGCATCATTCCAAGGTACAATGTTGGGTGCCCAACCTCTAGATGTTGGTGAGACATTCAAGGGCATCATCAGAAGCCAGGATGTGCGTTCGACAGATAGAGACAAGGTCAAGATCGCTGACTGCTTCCGTCCGGGCGACGTGGTGAAGGCTGCCGTATTGTCCTTGGGAGATGGCTCCAACTATTATTTGACTACCGCCAGAAACGACTTGGGCGTTGTATTCGCAAAGAGCGAAGGAGGAGCCGGCGATTTGATGGTTGCTATCGATTGGGAGACGATGGTTTGTGAGAAGACAGGGGTGGTGGAGAAACGTAAGTGTGCTAAGCTTTTTAATTAGATGTACAATTAGATTCAAGAATGTATAGGTTCCATGTTGCTTCTATATAATGAATTAACTACATGGCTGTTTCATAGAGGTCTCACAGCATAGTCTTGGACCAAGACAAAATTTCAGACGGGGAATACAAGGGCTGTCTTCACCCATCGATTAAGACACCTCAAAGTACCTCTAAACCTGTGCAACTTCAACTTTTCCGATTACGCAACAGGATACTTCAACTCTTCGTGGTCACCACGCAAATCAACCTCTGACAAACCCACCTTCGAGCCAAAAGTCTCGAACCGTTTGATGTACTTGCGCTTCTTTTCCTCTGCCATGCTGATCATCTCATGCCAGTACTGGGCGTGGTCATACTTGAAGTCCACTTTACCACCGAAGTCCTTATCCAACTGCGACACCGGTACGTAGTGAGGGAATGGTTGGTCGAAAACCAATTTCTCTCTGGTAAGTGGGTCAATGAATGGGTGGATGATCTTCAAGAAGGTCCATGCCAACAATGGGATATTCGTCAAAAGTGCTTTCCCGAGTCTCTCTGGGTAATGAGTCTGCAAAATGTGCAACACCTGCCTTCCAATGTTAACTGGCGGAATTTTGTTGGAAACTGTTCCTTCAGGCAGGTGTTTGAAGTCGATTAGTAATGCCAATGAATCTTGTCCGCTAGGCATGAAGTCAATCACCTTTTCAAGCATATAAACCAAATGTTGCACCTGTCTTTGACTTGTCTTGGTATTTTGCCTTCCTGGCTTTAAGTAGAGGCATGGTCTAGAGTCGTTATCGAATCCTAAAATCACCTCTTTGCCTGTCTCATTCTCAGGTGAGCAGAGTGTTCCGTTCACCTCGTTGTCTACATCTAGAAATCCGGAAATACCAAACAGTCGTCTCCATGCAAGCGTCAAAGCCAACCTTTCAATGGCTTCCTTTTCATTCCACTTGGTAGCCCTCAAGTACCGCAAGAAGCACTCTCTGGTCAACCAGGCCCTCTCACTGTTAGTCAAGGGTGTGTATTTGTCCACCTCCTTGTTCTTGAATTCATCCTCGCTGTTGGCAACCTTGAGGTCTTCAGCAGCAAAATGCTGGTATACGTTGTTATATTTTTCCTTCTGGTCTTCATCCAAAGGTTCCGGTTCGGTAATATGGCACTCTGGGGCCGGTTGCGTAAATGGAACGTAAGTGACGGAATCATTAACCTCCACAACGGGCTCGGATTTCTTATCCTTAGATTTGAATTTGCTGAACATCAAGAAGAAAGAATATGTAGTATTGAAATTTCTGGAACGGCTACTGGTGTTTGAGCCATTATAAGGACGGAAATCGGGTATAAGCCGGGCCGGAGAGATGGGGGTTAAATCCGCGTTGCTAACCGGTATATAGACAAAAAGAAGTAAATCTCACGGAATACATGCAGGATATACGGAAGAACGCGCGTGGAATCGCTAAGCACTGGAAACGGGCCACGCGGCTTTTAACGCAACAAATAGTTCCACACTAGTGAACTGCAGAAAAGATGTCTAATGCAAAGAGGTTTAATAAATGAGCAATGTGAATGACAAGGATGGCAATGGGTACATGCAGAAGCTTCCTTTTATACAGAAAATCAGCTTTGATTTAGGGTTATATGCTACAGATTGCTGGGCGAAGCATCAACTTCAGGTTTGGCCTTTCATTTGCCGAACATCGGTGGAGTGTCTGGTCCGATGACAATGGTTTGTCCATTGAAGATACTTTCATTTTACAATTCACGATAAAGGATTTAGTCTCAATTCATCTCAGTCATTGAAATTCACATTTCACGGATTTCCTTATAGGTTCAGTGCATGGAGTTTAGAGATTGATGCTTTCATTAAATTCTTATGTACTGTAACTTCTGTTTTATTCTTAATTGGGTTGAGACAATACTAAACACTTGATGTTTCGCTGTACAATCGACCCCAAAGTTCTCACTCGAATTACCCAGTAAGGAGAGTTTGTTAATTCGTCCAGTGAAGCTAAATTTGTCATCTACGGATTTCAATCCATTTGTGACGGACACATGAGATGGCCAGAATTATTCTGGTAACAGTCGAAAGAAAATCTTGAAAAGGAAGCTGTGATGACAGAGAGGAGCCTAGGTGTAGATGAACTGATTGACTGACATCATTTACCCTTTTGAATAATCTTATTATGGCTCTGTAAGATTAATCTTGTAAACAAACACACTATAATATGGTAGACTAGGAAGAACAATAAGGTATAGATGTCTTATTGTGTAATGAATGAGAGACTTAGCAGAAGATCACGACTCAAGAACCTGGTAGATGTGATGTTTTCATTACCAGCCAGTAATTGACAACAAATTAGAGAAGGTAGAATAAGTATTTTCTTTTTTTTTGAATGCTTCGAATGAAATGTTATGACTTTTCGTTTCGTTGAACGGCTACAAGGAGATAATACTACAATTCACGAATACAAGACTATATCAGCATAGCCAAGGGAGAGGCTCAAGCTAGTTTGAGTCAGCAAGCTCTGCCCAGAATCATTTAATACTCACTTGAGGATGGTATTTTCTCAAGACGCTAGCTCAAATGGCAATGAGGGGCGAACAATAATCTACAGTAGAAGCAAATAATGATCCTCGTAAACAAAATACAACTTCAAGAAAAAAAAGTACAACACTTACAATTCTAATTCTTCTTTATCCAATTCTCTCCCAGAAATCAGCTCTTCATAGAAATAATGGAAGAAAGTTCCAACGTCTTGACATGCGTAAACTACCATCGTTAAGAACATCAACGCACCATCAAATACAAACAAGTACACTTCGTGAGACATGATGTACCCATTCCAGCCTTGAACAAACTCAACAGTTCTCACGATACAACGCACCAAAATAAGAAGAGAACACGCAAAAAGAGTCACAAT
>Ga0160505_100688_pt1 | contig 18059 bp, 11 predicted proteins | sample DIDeMG_FD_108225 | JGI IMG/M metagenome (GOLD analysis project Ga0160505, IMG submission 108225) | Enriched chicken feces microbial communities from UW Madison campus, WI, USA - DID2874_E49_Stillage MG | ecosystem: Host-associated > Birds > Digestive system > Large intestine > Fecal ... | reverse complement strand
TTTATTTTTTTTTTTTTTTTTTTTTGTCAATGGATGTTTTTAGGATTTTTTTTATGGTCTTTTTTATTCTCTTTTAAGTATTTTTTTTTTTTTTTTTTCATCATCAACCTCTTGTTTTGCAATTGCTTCAACCAACTCAATTCCTTCAACTACTATGACCAAACTTAACATCTCCGACGTCGGTTACGGCCTCATGGGCTTCACCTGGACACCCCACCCCACTCCCGATGACCAGGCATTTGCGGCCATGAAGGCTTCAATTGACGCTGGCATCACCTTCTGGAACGCCGGCTCGTTTTATAACCTTCCTGATAACCCCTATGCCAACCTCAAGCTCATTGCGCGCTACTTCACCAAGTACCCCGAGGATGCTCCCAAGATTGTGCTCTCTGTCAAGACCTGTGTTAACCCCGCTAATCTCGGAGTCGAGCTCAAGCCTGAACAGATCCGCGAGCATATTGATGCTGTACTCAAGGCGCTTGATGGCAAGGTTCGCGTTGGCATTCTGGAGCCTGCGCGCATGGATCCTGCCATTCCTGTTGAAGACGTTATCCCCGTGATTGCTGAGTATGTCAAGGCTGGCAAGATTGACGGAATTGGTCTCTCTGAGGTGGGCAAGGAGACGCTTAAGCGTGCCAATGCCGTGCACCCCATTGCCGCGGTTGAGCTCGAGTTCTCCATGACTGCGCGCCATATTATTGAAGACGGGACCGCGCAGGTTGCTGCTGAACTTGGCATCCCGGTGATAGGCTATTCGCCCTTTTCGCGTGGCGTCATTGCTGGCCGCTACAAGTCGGCCAAGGAAGGCGCTGACAAGCTGGCTCTGTTTGGCTTTGATCAATTCAAGGAAGACAACCTCAACCACAATTGGAAGCTCTACGACAAGGTCAAGGCGGTGGCTGACGCTAAGGGCGCGACTCCAGCGCAGGTTGTGCTTGCCTGGATCAAGTACCAGTCTGGCCGCAACGGTAACCCACGAATTGTGCCTATTCCCGGTGCCACGACCGTAGAGCGGGTCAGAGAAAACTTTAAGCCCGTCACTCTTACTGATGAGGAATTTGCAGACCTGGACACCTTTGTGAGAAACTTTAAAGTCTCGGGTGACAGATACAACGAGCATTCAAGAAAGTTCCTATCGGTATAAAGGCCGCACAGCCCGTAGATCTGACGTACATCAGCCAGATGGACAGATAATCAGTTTATTGTCTTTACATTAAATAGTTACAAAACGACATATATGTATATCAGCTAAAGATTATATTAAATGACTGAACAAGAAGAATAAGCCCTGACCACTACCCACCAGCGTGCAATATACAAATGTCTTTGAGCTCTCATTTTAATTAATGTGGGGGGTTGACAAATTTCCAGAGTTAAACATTGTTTTCTTTCTTGTTTACTTTTATTTTTTATTTATTTAGTTTTTTTTTTCCTGTCAGAAATCTCCAAAAACAATAAACACTCACACACTCTTTAGTATGCAAATGGACGCCCAGCAGTACTATTACCTCCAACAACAACAACAACAACAACAACAACAACAGCAGCAGCAACAGCAGCAGCAATTACAGCAGCAGCAGGAACAGTCGCTAAGGCTGCGAGGGCCCCGTCCAATCCCGACGCCTCTAAGGAGAAAGGCCGTTGCCCCCGGGCCCCCGCCCACTGCGGTCGAGGACGTTGATCGGTTTCTCGAGCGCCAGGCGGAGCTGCGGCCAGCCCCGGAACCAGCCGCTTCGGCGGTAGTGAGCCCGGGCCTGAGACAGACGGGTTTACCAGTAACTGCATTGTCGTCGGCAAATTTGCATTTTCCAGCTCCAGCAGCACCAGCACCACCAATGGCTGCAGCTGCTGCGGCTGCTGTTCCTTCGTCCCATCATTCTCGGCGCCCAGTATCTGCCATCTACTCAGCTCAGAATGAGGTTGTACCAGAGTTTAGTGAACTCACCATCAACAACAACAAAAACAACAATATCAATAACAGCAGCACCAACAATGATAATTATAATATCATATACAATGGCTACGATAATTATACCAACACCTATGGTAACGGCAATGGTAGCAGCAATGGTAGCAGCAATGGTAGCAGCAATGGCAGTTATTATTCACCAGTAGAACACCAGCAACCGCAACAACCGCAGCAACAATATCAGCAGCAGCAGCAATATCAACAACAGCAGCAGCAGCAATATCAACAGCAGCAACACCAGCAATTTCAACAGCAGCAACAACAGCAGCAACAACAGCAGCAACAACAGCAGCAACAACAGCAGCAACAACAGCAGCAACAACAGCAGCAACAACAGCAGCAACAACAGCAGCAACAACAGCAGCAACAGCAACAACAACAGCAGGAGTATCAAAAACAGCAACAGCATCATCAACAGCAGCAGGAGTTGTATGCAGAGCCGGCGCCGCCAGCAGTGCCCCCAAAAGACGCCAATTTTAAACCTGTTAACACCGCACAGCCTAAATATCCACCGCCGGCTGAGCCGACTTTCCACCAAGAGCCCGAGCCGCAGCAGCCCCAGGAATACCAAGAAGAAAAGCCAAAAACACCGCAAATTCTTGAGGCTGACTGGCGTAGTATTGTTGTTACGCCCGATATTCCCGCACCTCAGCTACCTCCAGACTTGCCTCCGCTTAAACTGCGCTCCTCGCGGCCTCCGTCACCTTACAAAAAGGGTGCCCTTGACCTCAACGCATCACAATGGCGCTACCATATTCAGAAAAACCTGCGGGACTTTTATCTCACAACTAACCCGGACTCGGATCACATTCACTGTCCAGTGGGACCAAGCTACTATGTTGACATGCAGACACCTCAGAGCAAAGATCAGCGCGGACCCGATGGCCAGCCGCTTTTTACACTTACTTTGCTTGATCCCATCACCGAAGTGCCCAAAATCTCCGTGCGGCGCGGGTTCGTCGCTGGTGCCAGAGGTCCCGAAGAATATTTTGGCGTGACCCTTTACACTCCCAAAGGCCAGGTGGATTGGGAGGCTGCAGCCACGGCGGTTTCAATGGCATCAGCTGCCCCAGGCCATGAGTCCGAGCATGGAGCCCTCAATGGCTTAATTGGAGGCAAAAAGAAGCATAGCGCAGTGCGCCAGTTTGTGTTCAAGGACCCAGTCACCGGTATCCAGTACGTGGTTGGTAACCGGACTGACGGCCATCGCCTCAATCTCAGCATTAAAGCTGAAGAGGACGAAGAGTTTGAAGTTGACGAGGATGATAATAACGGAGGCGTTCTCAAATCTGGCAAAAGATCTACCAAGGTCTATTTTTACCGCGCAGCGGCACCTGGTGATCCGACGGACAAGATGCTGGCTGTGCTGCAGCGCCGCAAACAGTTCCATAAGAAACTCATGAAGGATCTCGCGAGCTTTGATACAAAGCGGCTGCTCGCGTCGTCACCAAACAAGCGCGCCAACGCTTATGGTGGCGACGGAGTTATTGACGACGGTGAGGACGACACGGCCAATTTTGGCTGGCTTACATTATTTGAGGCGGTACGCTCAATGCCACAGCCAGGGGTTAAACCTCAAGCAAACCGCGACCACCTGTGGCAGCTTGTTGTTGCCCTTACGTTTGCCGTCTCGTATAGCCAACGTGCCGACACAAAAGTGCGGTCCGTGGGTGAAAAATTAAAGAAACTGGGCCGCAAGTACAAGGACGGTCGGTTCCAAGTAATCTACGGCCATCGGCATTCGCAGTCATCGATCCAATAGCTTTATTTTGTTTGGCCGAGAACCTACGCTTTCTGCTGTGTCCATGGATTGCCACACTCGCCCCCTGTAAGATGGTGGTTGCAAACGGTTTTAACTTATTATTGAGACTTGTACCTGAAAACAGGATTAGCAGGTATTTATTCCAGTTCATACGGGCACTAGCGGCAAGTAACCCTTTTAAAAATGATCAGACCCTCTGTATTTGTCAAATATATGTTCAACCGTTTTATTTATTTATTTATTTTCTTTGTTTTTTGTTTTTTGTTGCAAATGAATACGCCATCCTTTGGCTTGTCTTTGATTAGTCCGCAAAAGATTACTGCCAAGCCGTACGGGAAATTGTTTGTTATGGTGGGCCGGGGTTTGGTTACATAATGGTCTTGAGAGAGGATTTTGGACACTGCCTTTTGGTAGTTGCTTTTTTTGTTTTTCTACAGGGTGTTGTTGGTATCATGGTAGGCCGCGCAGCAGCCCTGCAGTTGCTGACGGCTGGACTACGACGGCTGAAATTATCGAGTAATAATTACCAGGAAGTTGGCAAACAGGAGTCAATCCATGCGAGTATATATACCGGGGCTTGACATTGTGCACATAAAAGTTTGCTAATAAGTATTTCAACCTTAATTTCTGAAGAAAAAAAAAAAAAAAAAAAAAGTTAATAATTTTACAATTCCAATATAAAATTTTCCCTTTCATCCAATCCAAAAACAAAACGAAGGCTATCTGACATTTCTGTCGACAGCTTTATACAATTCATATTTCTTTTCTTGATGCAACAATGATGCTGATTTGGTTTGAAAAGTATTTCTCGGTACAAGTCTTCTTTCTCATTTTTCGAGAGACGATTGAAACGGCCATCATTGTCTCGGTGCTCCTGGCATTTTTGAACCAAGGGTTTGGCCAAAAATCCATTCAGACTGAACACGAGATTGTTGAGAGCGAAACCCCCATCGAAGCTGCCGCCGATGAGGACCGGTTAGCGCCTACCGAGGCCCGGAAAGTCGAGGCCACCTCGCTCAAAATCTACAGACAACTCGTATTTCAAGTCTGGGCCGGCGCCATCTTGGGTCTTTTAATTTGCCTTGTTATCGGTTCATTCTTTGTCTTTGCCTTTTACTACCTGGGTAAGAATCTCTGGGGCGCGACGGAAAAGCTATGGGAGGCCATTTTCTCGATTCTGGCGTCTTTGATTATCACGTTTATGGGCGCAACGATGCTGCGAGTCAATAAGATGCGTGAAAAGTGGCGAGTCAAGATTGCCCAGTCAATTATTGAAACGCACAAGGGTAATGCGTCGTGGGGGCTGAAGTATTTGTCCCGGCGCTATGCGATTGCCATTTTGCCTCTTGTGACCACCCTGCGTGAGGGATTGGAAGCGGTTGTCTTCCTCGGCGGTATTGGCGCCAACCAGCCCGCCACTTCCTTCCCGCTGCCCGTCATCACCGCGATTCTCCTTGGCAGCTTTATCGGCTGGGTCATGTACCGTACGGGTGACCACATGTCAATCCACTACTTTTTGATTGCTTCAACTTGTTTCCTCTACCTGGTTGCGGCGGGTCTCATGTCCCGTGGCGTGTGGTTTTTGGAGCTTCAGCAGTTTATCAACCACGTTGGCCAGGACGTTTCCGAAATGGGCTCGGGCCCGGGCTCCTACGACATCACCAAGTCCGTTTGGCACGTCAACTGCTGCAACTCGCAAACCGACGGTCCCTGGATGATTTTCAATGCGCTTTTGGGCTGGCAGAACAGTGCCACCTACGGCTCTGTTATTTCGTACAACCTTTACTGGTGGGCCGTCATGATTGCTTTTTACAGCATCAAGCAGCGTGAGAAGTACGGATACTTCCCGCTGGTCCCCAAGCGCTTCCAAAAGCGCTATGTGCCCAAGTACAACTACACGCGCGAGGAGGCCGATGCCATGCTCGCTGAGGCCACCAACCTTTACACTTATAACTACAATGACGAGTCAACCGAGCTTGCTGCCAACAATGGACCCGCGCAATCAAGGCAATCGCACGAATCTCTCGACAGTAATACGCCCCTGGTAGTTCGCAATTAAAAATAGCTGAACCCACCACACCATGTACAGATCCATCCTTCCCCACTAACAATTCTGACTATTATTTTTTTGTTTCCAAGTAATAGGCACCCCCATTGTAATAAGATAAAATAAAAAAATATGAACTCTGTTATTATTACTAAAAACGAAAAAAAAAAAAAGTAAATGAATGATGATAAAATGAACAAGAAACAAGTCGCAACAGTATATGTATAAATAAAGGAACGTTAGATTAGTGGGCGTATAAAGTGAAATGAAAGGGCTACAATAGCCCTCCCATTTCATTTAATATTAATGAAAAAAAAAAAAAGAAGATGCTCCTCAGCTTAAAGAGCCGGGAACTCAATGGTGGTGGCCAAGCAGGTAATGGGCTCATCATCAACAGTGTAGGCTCTAGCCGCAACAGTGTACACACCAGGCGGGATCTCAGAGGGGAGTTGGACAGAGGTCTCGAGCTCAATCTTGCCCTCCTTGATCGGGCACTCCAAACCAACGCTCTGGGTCTGTTCACAGAGGTCAAACGTCTGCTTCAGGAGGCGAATGTACCCATACCGCACGTCAATGTCGATATAAGCGCCCTCCAGAATTGTCTCCTTGACAATGCCCTCGGCAAAAATGGTGAGCTCTTGGCCCTTGAGAGGCGGGTTGGGGTTGAGGTCAAGCTTGGTGATTTCAACCCGCTTGGGCGCCTCAAGGTCGCAAATCAAGAGAGGGGAGTCGCCGGGGATGGGTTTGTCGGTGGACGACAGACCACTTGACCCAAACGGGTTTTGTAGCTGCACGCCCGCAACATCCACGGGAATAGGCGCGGCGAATACGGTGGCTGTAGTGACGGCCAAAAGGCTAAGAGTAGAGAACTTCATTATAATTGATTAAGAAGGAAAAAAAGGGTGATAGTAATGAGAGAAGAAATGCTAAGATGTTTGGAAAAGAGTAGAAAGAAAAAAATAATTTAAAAAATAATTTGAAATGACAAAATGTTGAGAAGAAAAGATTTTTATTGTAATTTTTATTATTATTTTTGAATTTTGACTGCACTGCACAATATCATGTGGGTGATGGCTTCATTTTACTTGTCCCGTGCGGGTCATCGACAAGAGAGCAAAAAACAGCAGCTTTGGTGAAGGGTTAGGGTACTTATGAAGCAACTAATATAGAGTTTCTGACTATGCTTTAATGAGCAAGTCTTAATGTCCAAATGTTATATTCAAGACCAAATCTTATATCAGTGAGATCTCGGAGATAAGTTAGAATTAATAAATATATAATACTAAATGTCAGAATTGAAAGGAAAATGATTATTGTTGCATATAGTGAACAATAGTTATTTTAATATACAAAGTTTCTAAGCGAAAAGCTGAAATAGTCAAGCAAGTGGATGGAATTAAGTATGGCAACTACTGGACCAAGCGTTCACCATGAAAGCAGCTAAAGTATGATCGCATTTAGAAATCTCACAAGTATTTGCAAAAGCTGAAAGGTTCTTTCTATGTTATTTTGCACGATGAATAGCAAGTGGACTTTGGAATACCAGGTGAATCCCGCCAATACAGCTCCACCACCCAAAGTAAGTGAAAGAAAGTACCTTTAATCCACTGGAATTTTTCATGAGTAGCATATCATGTCACATCATGTCTCATCGTATATTTAGTAAACTATTTAAACCTAATAATTGTCATGGTGCTTTGTAAAAGTACTTCTAAACAAATTCTATCAACAAGCAAAATTATTATTACGAGTGTGCTCAACTTGAAACAGTTGAGCACGTTCTCAAGTAGCGTTCTTTACATCATACAGAGCAAGGCTTCTTAAAAAACGTTTCCCGGGGGCTTGGTCTTGAAACTTTTGACACTAAAAAGGGTCTTGTAGCGGTATCAAAAAAATTAGATTCATTATAGTAGTTTCTTTGCTGGTGGTTTGCTTAATTAGAGCAGCTTGTTAAGGTTTTACTGAGTGTTCATGCTTTGCAGGTTTCTCTTAACACACAAATTTATTTATGGAGAATTCGGTACCATCCAACAGTTAAACTTATAACAAATGCTGTTTCTGCTATCTTGTCAGTCTCATAGAGACAAATGTCTTAAGATTTACCTTTTTTTTGTATGTTTATTTGCTTTATAATTTTGATTGTAACTATCTCCTTTAAGGACTTATTAACGTCAGATTCATCATTCTTCACAATATTGTAACCTGATATTCAAATTGGTTTGATTTCAAGAAATTAAGATAAATTAATGACAAAACCAAGAAAAAGACTTCTGGACCTCAGTGATTGAATAGTGACTTTAATTTCTATATCATCTAGTGTGTAGAGCCAAGTAGGAATGTTTAGCTTGAAATTTTGAAGCAATAAAAAGCAGAGTTTCTTTAGGTTAAGCTTATAGTTTTTTTTCTTTAATTAAATGGTCAATTGTTAGTACCGAGCCATGTAATCTGGTTCATCAAGATATTTGTTACCTTCTGTACTTATTACTTGAAAAGTGCTGTTCATTTGGTTGTAAGTTTCAAGTCAAATATTTTTTATTTCAAATTGTTTTACATCTTTTATTCACCATTAATATATACAATAAAGTCACTTTCTTTCCTGTTTGTTATTTTAGTTTTTAAACCATTATTATTTTTATTATTATTTTAATATATTTATTTAATAAAATTTTTTAATGTACTTAAAAAAATTCAAGTATACTGCTGAAAGTTGATGCCACTATTTGTCTAAGTTTGATGCCGTGACTAGTTGTCTAGTTAGGAAAGTAGAAATCAGAAGTGAAAGGTATAAAATCATAAGTCTGCATTTAAAAATACTAATATTTCATAAGCTCATAAAACTTATGTATACTAAAAAACATACAAGTTGGCCTGACAGTTTGGTTGAGAATTATGCCGGTATTTGCGGTTTTGTAAAGGTAAATAGTTACTCTCCCAGTATCATACTTGGTAGCTGGTGGCTTGAGTCAGTTGGATAATAAACGAACCTTAAGAGGCAAGGTGGATCCTTTTCATTTGTCTTTAGTAGCGGTTTAACCGCCTTTGGAAAACTAGAATTTGAAGTCAACAATAGTACAAAAGATGTATATAAAGAGGTTTAAAAAAGCCTTGCTTTTTGGATTACAAAGTGAAAAATGAAATATGTATTATTGATTTTATTGCCAGTCCAAGGTAGGCAAACAGTGAGTATCAAAAAATATAAAAGTTCTGAGGTAGATATTGGGTCTAGTGGTATACCCAGTCGCGATGTACAACGCCAGAAGTAATAAAAATTTTGCTTTATATTATAAATATTATGGCTTGATTCACCGTTGAATATTCAGACCGACAGCCGTTGAGTCAAATAATAGACTGCATATCTGAAGCATCCATTCTCTATAGTATATATTTTAGAAGCTCTAATGGTAAAAGTAATCTAGACCTGTTTTTGCGTGACATTTTATAGGTACTCTTAATATTACGGATAAACAGGTTAAGGTACCAAAGTTTCTAAAAGGTTATTCCCAATTTATGGAATTTCACGTCTTGCCTCCGAACCTTTTCCCGTGTAATTATTGATCATAATGTGGAAACCCCCCCCATACATTGGCTCTAGCTTTTTTATTGCCGTTTGATATTTGTGAGACTTTTTCAAGTGCACACTTATGACGACAAATTGCGTATGGTTTAAACAATGTTGGATTTGCTTTTTAAAAAAAGCCATTAGTATAATTCGGCATCCTGGCATGGACTGATAATAAAATAGACAAGACTTTCTGACTTGACTGTGATATTAAACTTTTCTTCATTAAAATTTACCCCTAAGATTAAACACCATCTACTACTGAGTATTTGCGTAAATTTTCTTTATATTCTAAATTTGGCTTCTAACTCAGAGCACTTACGAAAGCCTGAGACTAGTTGTACTCTCAAAATTATAGACTGATATGCCAAACCTCTATTCATTCAATTTTGCCATATTCAGCAGTTCTTGACAATTACGGAATTGCAAACAAGTCTTACCGTACCACTTCAAAGATAACGTATTCAAATCAGTACTCTGCTGAGCCGGTTCGTGATTCAGCACTAAAGCATGTGCAGTAGTTCTAGCAATATAATACGCGCATTACCAGTTGCTATTACTGCTGTATACAGGCAGGACTAATTATTACAAGTTAGTTCTGTTCAAAAACAAATTATATAGTACTCATATCAAGTAGACTACAGGAGTCTGTTAAATCAATTTTTCTTTCTCTTGGAGTTTCCTCGTGAGCGCGCTAACGCATTCATATCAACTTTCGCCTACCCTACCTGGTAACCTTAAGAACCAAGACCTCATGGTAATATTTGCCCAAAATGGCGGTGTCAGGTCATTGGGCCAGGCCCATCTCATGCGATTAGGTGTAACCCCAACGTTAGTAGGCTCTGCAGATAACACTTTGGTGAAGTTGAAACTTCAATATAAAAACAGAGTTGTAACCTTTGGAACTTGTTGGCAGCTTGGAGCCGAGCCAGCTGCACTATCGTGGCTTGCTGGTAAAGTTTTTGTTTCAACTTTGGTATTGCATATAGCAAAAATAAAATAAAATAAGAATTTCCAAACTTTCAAAACTCCAGTTTTAGCGAACAGGTCACCACCTCAGTGATCGGCCAAGATATTATTGTGCAACTGAAAGGTTTTAGGTTAAAAATCTATGCACTTTACACAGGCAATAACTAACTACTGAGCTTAATAAGTCCAGTCCAGTAATTTAAAATTCTTCTTCTAGGTTTATCTTATCAAGACGCGTCAACTTTTTTTTCAAAAACTGGGGATGAATGGATAAAATAGTACTAAAATAATAATTATAACGATAGTGTGTCAGTTCAACCTCGTAATCTTTAGACTCATGTTTCTTTTTATTATTTATTAGCAACTTTTTTTTGATCATCCGTAAGCGCCATCCAAAAGTAACTGCAGTTTTTGACAGACGGCAGGATGCCGGTATGATGCGGCAACAGTATATCTGCACATTTATTTATCTACCCAGATAACAAGGGTAGTTGGGGGGTTTTATTATACCGCAATGTTGTCTAACAATAACAAAGTGGAGCACTGTACTTTTGATAATTCCAACATTAAGTTCCACATATATACAATGCAAGGCTGCCATGCTTATCAAACCTGGTCATAGAGCTTTCAAATGATAAAGAAAAGAGCATGCATAGGCAGTATAGTTGCTGATTATTAAAAGTTTGAGCTAGCTTCCTAATTTTAAGCCCATGTTGAGCGGTCACAATGTGGACAGTAGTGTGTCGCCGTTATGGCGTGTTTATGATAATGGTATCTTGGTTGTCAGCATAGTCAATTCTGGTAATGATGTCATTGTTACTGTTATGATACTCCCAAGCAAGTTTGACTGGATAGATGCAAGTATAAGCAATACTTGTAACTTAATCGAGCCATACTAGTTGACCCCAGTTTTCACCAATTACATTTTTTTTTCACTTTTTTTTGGGATAAGTCCTTTTTGGAAATAGTATAATTTCTGGCATGGCCATCTGGATTTTATAGGGAAAACTGGTGCACATGTGACCACTTTTCATTTTGTTGCATTATCATCCTTCTGGATATCATGCTCAGATTACAACTATCTTGCAACCACCTTTCAAAGCAGGCGTATATCTTTATCATCTTTGCTTTTTCATCATCACTTCTTAAAAAAGTTTGTAAATTAACAGGAAACAAATCTCACTGCATTATCTTTTTTTTTTTAGCAAAAGTTGAATATCCCAATTGGAGGTTGTCTGGATCGACGCCACATCACTTAAGTCAAAGAGACTAGAGCTATTAGCTAGCGTAACAGAAGTTACTTTACCTGGCCCAACTATAGATATCTCCGCCTAAAGCTAGCTTACCAGATCACCTTAATGAGGAGATCTTGCGGCCCATGGGAGAATTCCGGCCTTTCCGAATTTCCGCGCTTATGGGTATAGACGCGCGACAAATTTCCCCCGGCCCAGGTATGTCTACTGTCTTCTCATGTATATAATCACAATAGACACCTAAATAAACAAGATAACACAGGGGTATCAGCGCTATCTAAGTTTTAAATATAGGTATCACTTTGTCAACACCCTTATATAGACTACTTGATGTAGATGCTTACAGCTAAGATTTAATTATCATCATACTAGTATTACAGAGAACTGTTCATCAATTCTTATCATTACTTAAAATAAACTTATTCCTGATGAATTAACCCCTCAGCTTACATGGGGGAACAAGAACGAAGATATGAAGCGAGGACACATATCCGTCTCAGATGAACGTAATTTGTTATTTTCAGTCTTCAGAATTATGCTGATCGTTTAAAACCTGGACTCAACCACCACTCTGATTGTTCAAACATTATGATTGATCCGCTCAGTCAGTTCCTACCATGTGCAATTGGCATTAACTGTCTGTAATTTTGGGCCCATAGATTTTACGCGTACCCAAATCTAAATAGCTTAGGATTGAAGACTTGGAACTTGTGCTCTAAGAGTCAAAGCCTTTGGTCATACAGGGCTATCTACTCTACACTAGTCAATAACTGCGCAAGAACTAGAGGTACATGCAATGGTATACGCAATGATTTATAGCTCTACATCACATCATAACGACCACAAGTCTATCATATACATTTGGGACCTACCAACTCAACACCTAAGTTAATATATCTAACAAACTCTGAAATAAATGCTATGAACACTCATTTAGGCAAATGACTAGATTCTAATTACAAAAGAATTCAAAAAAATTTCAAAAAAAAAAAAAAATTTCAAAAATTTGAGCGTATGAATAAAAGGCGAGATGTTAATTAGCTCAATGCTCACCAATAATGCAAACTTCTATTCCCTTATGACATATCCTAAACCTGAATAATAGGAACCGATCATATAGGCTTCTGATCTAGCTTACACTAGCAGTAGCAGAAACAGGCACGGACCCAGGTTTAGAGGGTTGGGTAGAAATAGAAGCCGAAGATTTGCTATCGGCAATTGTATGATTCAAGGTAGAGTCCGGCACTGGTGTCAGACTCTCAGTTGCGCTGGCAGAAGAGTCGGTTTGTTCTGCTGAAAGCTTGTTCCAGCCCGCCAGAACGTTCGTGATCCGACTCTTAAATTTGTACTTGTTCTCCTCGGGGATATCCTTAGTCCTCAAAATGGCTGACAGTAACTTCTTGATTTTCGTTTCTCTCATTACAGACAACTCCAACTCAGGGAGTGCCTCCAACCGACCCAGATGATTTGATAGATCAGGAAGTTCCTCTGACAGCGGTGTCCTTCCAATAAAGCCACGCTGGAGACGATGTCTAATAGAGCGAACAAGTTTTGTGCGAGTTTCAAGATGCTCTTTTAAATCCTTGGCCAGTGACGTCGCAGGAGCAGGTGAATGGGCAGTGACAGTAGCTGAGGACTCTAAAGATGCATCCGTATCCCCCGTTGCAACTGGTTCTGGAGCGTCTTCAATTTTGGTGCGCTTGAGAGGGGGTGTTTGTTCTTTTGTCTCTGAGTTTGCTGTAGCATTTGAAGTGCGAGACTTTCGTTTGTTGGTAGATGCATTCTTGGTCGGCAGTTCCTTTTTCGGAGCAGCGGCAGATTTGTTGTCCTTTCTTCCTCTACTGCGGGTACGGACAGGCTCTTCACTGGCCTCTCTATCTTCTTCCTCGTCTTCTTCTTCGAGTTGTCTTCTCTCAGCAATCTCTTGAGCAATCGAGCTTAGGCTGGGTGGGTTCAATGCAATCTTATAAGCCTGTAGGAGTTTGGTTTCACGCTTGCCTTTCTGTTTGTTCACATAGTTGTTAATAATTTCTTTAGTCAGTACAGTGATGTTTTCGCGGGATGACCACACATGACTAATTTCGACAAAAAACCGGACACCATAAACAGTCGTATCCAACGGGGTTTTGTCGTTGGGCTTAGAACGCTGCTTTATTGATTTGGGCTTAAGAAAGAGAACATCATCTGGAATCATATCATCGCTGAGAATGATTCCGGGCCAGGCAGAATAGCCTTTAACCTTTGCAAGAACAACTGTGCCAACTGGAAGTGGCTCAGGTGCTTCAAGAGCAACATCGTTGCTACCAGCGCGTTTCTTAGAATCATCTATGGCAGCTCCTGGATCAGCTTTCCCATTGCTATTGCCATTTGTATGCTCCTTGATCTTGCTGTCACCATTTTCTTCCTGGTGTTCAACTTTGGTGGGCAAGTCAACCTTTGGTTCAGCAGCCGCAATATCCGTCTGCTCCGACCCCTCTTTCGTGTTGTTGGAAATAATATCAACCGTGATACTTTCGGAAAGAGTCTCGGGCTTGATCTCCTTAGATCCTTCAGAAACCAATTCGTTGCTCATGATATTTGGATGTGAATATTGATGTAGAACCTTGGTGTATGTCTGGTGTAAATTTCGACGCGTCCAAAACGTAAAATAATACGCGGTCAAATGAGATTGCTAGCAAATGGTTTGGAATAAATAGTTGGAACTTGCTGTTGAGAAAATTGGAATTAGATGACGGAGTTTGAACGGGTCTCAAAGCCAATTGAACGGGATTATATAGATTTGTTGAGCCGGCAAATAATATATTCACACGAATATTTCTGGTGTTTTTTTGGAGTTTCTGATGGGGAAAAGAGGAAAAATGAAAGAGAAAAAAAGGAAAAATGATAAAAAAGAACAAGGAAAATAAAATAAAAATAGGCAAAAAACAAGAGCCTTGTCATAATTTGCCCTTGCCCTGATTATCTAAGCATGTGTTCATTTGCAAAGATACACATCGATTGCGCCAATCTATAGGTGCGGATCGCCACAGCAAGTAGGCAACGCAGGCGGGGCATTGAAACGACAGTCATTATCCAGCATTGTGCTCGGGTCTCGGTGCTTTTTCTTAAGCCAATTTGAAAATTTAGGGCATCACGATATTCATCTGATGGCTAATAGCATCAAACCCAAAACTGCCAGTAGTGGTATGATGTAGAAAGGATTCTTTGGAGATGCTAAATAGGCGCTGAGACACAGGTAGATAAACAAAAAACAATTAGCAGCTAAAGAAGAAAAAGAATATTGTTATTATAATGTTGCCGTATTTTGCTTGAAACTACAGACATTGCGAATCCGTTGAGAGTTTTGTGTCGAAAGGAAGGAAGAAAAAAAGAGGCAAAAGAATTTTCTTTGCAAAATATTCTCTTACAATTTCGCGTCGTCTCAGTTGCATTTGTAAGATTGTAGTATGAGACTTGGGAGTAGTATGAAAAACGATGACTACTCAGATTACGACTACAATACATAATTGAGAAAGTTAAATTCAATAGTGATATCTGGTCATGAATGAAATTAATAACTTTTTAGTTTAAAGCTGTGCCCCAGAGATGAAACAATACCTGATACGCTTTCATCTGTTCTTTTTTGATAATGCTTGATGTTTAAGCCAAGATTGCAATATTTAAAACCTGGACTTCTATGCTGACAAGATAGTCAGATCATTAACGGGTCTAAAATATTAACAAACACAAAATCAGATCGTAATTTTTAAGTCATTAAAATAGCACTTTTCAAAGTCTTGTAAAAGTTTTACAAGTTTTATTTGTTCTTGAAAACTCTGGTTTCAACCAGCTACTCGGGAATTTGCAAACACAAGCAAATTACTTCAATGGCTGTAAACACGTTATTGTTAACTAATAGCCCAGCAGCCTCGAGCTCTAACAAATTTTGATGGCATCTAGAGCATCAGAAACTTAAATTATTCTCGAGAAACTTATATCGAGATGTTATCATGTCATAGGGTTCACATTAGGAAAGTTGAATCGAATCATCATCCCAAAGTTGACATGAAATTTGCGTAAACAGCTAACCACTGCTTATTTCGAGACCTGAGGTAACAAGGAGTCTCAAGTACATTTAATCATAAGATATTTATTCGAAATTATACCATACCTTCCTAATACAGAACTGAGGTTTCTGTCTAACTTACTAAATCCATCTACTTTCCGATCGTTTGGGTATCAACAATTCATAAATATAGTAATTTAATCGGCATTTAGAATTTAACCTTCAATGGATAAAGGGGAGTCTACATAGCGAGAGAAAAAATGGTCTAATGATCAGCTTGGTTGACCCGTTTAACCGTTGAGACGCGTATGGCATGATATGGACTCTTCCTTGAGAACGATGACTGACCACCCCATTTTTTTTCTCGATGTGTACCATATGTCATGTCTAACAGTTTTCAATCCAGTCTCAGGTGTGTACATACATTGGCGTACTGTTCAACAGTCGTTACTGCGGCTCGAGAACAGTATATCAGCCATATAGGTCACAGTGTCATTTTGAAGGTCGGGTTCAACTCAGGGTCATTCAAAATGATTCACCTGTACTATGTTCGTATTGTCATGACCAGAAGTCATATCTTAACTAGATGCTCGTAACAATCAAGACCCAAAGAAGACATTCCAGCCTCCACATTGTACAAAAGTATACATATCAATTAGTATTCTATCATTTTATTTTGAATTTCACGTTTATGAAAAACTACGGCAAGCTTAGCTACTTCGGTGAATCCTAGGAGATTGAAATTTGTAAAATGGTCCGACACTCTAAATCAGTTATGAAGACCTATCTATACAAAAAAAAAAATTCAAATCAATATGTGATTTGTACACCCCGTTGTTTATAACAACTACTGTCAGCCTGCGTTAGTACCGAATGTTTGATAAAATCATCGGACGATCCCGTTGCTTCTGTTTAACCGCATTGGTAGTGTGCGCAAATAGCCTCATGATACATCCTGATTTCGTGAAACCAGCCTGCTCCTATCGGCTCATAATATCTGGAGTAGACAAAGGTAGCAGAAAAGTGGCCTGTCTTTACAAAATTAAGGGTGTACCTGACTTTCTAAGTATGAAAAAAAAACTGTTGGAGTATGTAAGTCTTGCATCTATAATGCATATACAAGGATGGCGACGGAAAAGCACAGTACACATTGTAGAAATTGATGTGTACAAATCATCTAAAATACCACGTTGGGTGAAGACAACAAATAAAAACCTGAATTGAAATTTTTTTTTTGCGTTCAAAGTCCCAATATTTTCTACGGTACTTTTTTCTCCCCTTTATCATGGCTATAAACTATTAAGGGTTGACTCAGCTGGATGTATGAAGTTATTAATGCATAACCCTACTTGCGTTTTGCTTTGTAAAATGTAGGTTGTAAAGCTCAAAAGATGGTTAAAAGACCAGTTTTGCATGATTCTGGCGTGTCCAGGATTATGACACAAGAACGGCTCCAAGTCGCGCTTTAAAAAATAAGAAATTTAACGCTAAAACAACTCCATTTTGAGAGCGTGCAAATCCAAAAATATAAATAAATAAACCGTGTTTGTTCAAAGTCTAGATGTTTGGAGAGATGTACCAAGCACTAAAACCCGCACATGCCAATTCTGTCTCCAACAGCTATGTGGTAATGATGGAGAAAGCCGAAAAATATGTTAGTGATGAGTAAACTGCAGTCTATGTACAAGACAATAAACAATTTTTTATAACTGTATTCACCTAATTATTAAACAACTTTTTAAAAAGAGAGTCTGTGCTTAGTCTAAGCTCCTCTGACTTTTATGCTCTAAATGGTAAAATTAACCAGCTAGTAAGATACCTGTCAGCTTTTTTTGTTGGTGCGCAATTTGTGTGGTTTAATTTTTTATTATTGTTTCTCTTTTGATAAGAAAAACCATGTATAAAATACCAACCTTAGGTGGATTCTTCATGTATCTAGTGTCACTCATAGTCAAGTCTTTAACAGGCAAGCACCATATTTACCCGCTCCTTTAATTATTTCTAAAGCCAAAGGATCCAGATATATGGTGTTGCCTGTCAAAATACCCAGTATTGGAATTTTATATTGCACGACTATACTCAAGTTTAGCGCTGCTGCTATAGTCTAAAATACGACATGATCTCACGAGCCAAGAGTCATTTTCCTGTACACAGAATTTAAGCACACTGTTATACGCAGTATTTTAATACGGGTCCCGTGGATCATTCGCCATAGATAATAACATACTCGTGGACCATTATTTTTTCATACATGAATGAATACCAAACCCATGATAACAGGAAAAAGTGTGACCCATTAGAATTGAAAATGGCTGTGATTATAATCAAAAGTAATAAAAAAAAAAAAAAAAAAAAAAAAAAAAAAAAAGAAAGGAAAAAGAAAAAGAAAAAAAAAATTTATGTTTGGTGAATTATGTTTTAACAAAAAGAGGTTATTTATTGAAAAAAAAATATA
>Ga0160505_100687_pt1 | contig 18065 bp, 11 predicted proteins | sample DIDeMG_FD_108225 | JGI IMG/M metagenome (GOLD analysis project Ga0160505, IMG submission 108225) | Enriched chicken feces microbial communities from UW Madison campus, WI, USA - DID2874_E49_Stillage MG | ecosystem: Host-associated > Birds > Digestive system > Large intestine > Fecal ... | reverse complement strand
GTTTTTTTTTTTTTTTGTTGGTTTTGTTTTTGAAAGATGATGAAAAATTTTCGGGCTTAGCTAAAAAAAAAAAACAGTCTTGGGGTTAGTAGGGGTCGGCTCAGTATGATGGTTGGGGTTTTTTTTTTTTTTTCTTTTTTGCGTGTTGCGGATCTACGTGGCTATCCGGGTCCGTTATGGAGAAGGAGGGGAATGGCGTGGTTGCATTCACGGCAGGAAAATCACCTCGCTCAAAGGGAGGCCCACGTTGGCTCACCAGTCGTCGCTGGACGACGTGAACCCGAAGATTCCGCAATCGCAGCCACCACCGTCGAATCGTTATTTTTAGCTTTGCCAGCCCATCTGAAGTGGTTAAAGACGTCATTGGCCATGCACTGATTATAGCCATTACGTTTCCTCCTGTTAATGCTGGATCAACAGGACCCTCCTTTTGTTACTATGATCCAGTACCTGAAATACCAGTCTCCTTCCATTTTGAGCAACCGTACACTTTTCACCTCCCAAAATTTCACCGCAGCTAGTAGTTGCAAGTTCCCTACCCACCACGTATTCATATCGCATTCATCGCCAAAAAACCAACCATGGCTCAGACTACCACCCCGCCCACCACGGACTTAAAAAGTGAATACGTCGATTACGAGGTTTATCTTCAGGACTCGTTCTCGCCAATTGTCTTTGCAAACTCGCTTGTTCAGGCCACAAATGACCTGCACGACCTCGATATTGATTTGCAGACACCCAACAAGCGCCTGAGGTACGACCTAGATGAAGTTGAGCAGCGTATCACAAATCTCACGTCATCGAATTACCAGGATCTTATTGCCCAGGCTTCATCTGCTGGGGCGGTTGCAAAGACACTGCCACCTTTGCGGACCTCGCTTGAGCATATCAACTCTTCTTACGCGAAACTACAGCGTGATATTTTGGCCCCGTACTATAATGCCCAAAAGCTGTACACCGCGCTGAAGAGACTCCATTCGACTTTGGGTCTCTTGAGAGCACTTACATGGTATCTATACCTAGCGCGACAACTCGCAACACTACTCAAGCCTATCGCGAGTCCGAGCGCCGTGCCGGACAACCCCCGATCCGCGCGCGTGGCCAATCTCGACGCTATTTCAGCCACGGATCTACTCCAGGCAGCGCAGACGGTCTCAGAGATCCGTGCACAAATCAAGTCGGAGCCTGGCCTGCGTTCGCTGCATGTGATTCGAACACACGAGTCGTCGTTGGGCAAAGTTGAACAAAAACTCGTTCATCACTGCCAAAATATCATCAAGTTTTATACAAGCAACCCGAAATCATTTGAAAACGATGGTGCCTCAATCGTCCGGACTTCCTCGCCGTCGCTGTCCGGATCTACAAATAACATCCATAGTGGAATCCCTGCTGGCCTTGATTACAACACTCTAATCACCCACGCATGCTACAGTCTTTTTCTGTTGAAGCCAGAAGCCCTGGCGTCCTCGATTCAAAAGTACCACGTTGCTCAAATCGGAGCATCTGTAAATGATATTGTGCGCTCATTGTCTTCTTTGAACATGACCATGATGCGGTTCAATTCTGCGCTGACTGCCTCTGGTGAGCGTGCCAAGTCAATAGCGACACTCAACAAGCTTCTTAGGTCTTTTGACCGGCCCGCAACCGCGGTGGCCATTGATAGTAATTCCGACTCGGTTGATGCCGATCTTTCTTTGTGGGATTTCGTGAGCTCCTCCCTTGACGTCACGTCTCTATCAAATGTCTACTGGAAAGATTTGGCGCGCAATTTGGAAACCCAAATTAGAGACTTTACGCATAACAACTCAAACATGGTTAAGACTATTCATTTCAAGAATTACCCCAGCACCAAGGAGATTGTGAACAACCTTGCGGTCAAGCCTTTCAATGGATCTGAGGCTGCTGCCCAGCCAGAAGAGATTAAGCTTCTGGTGCGGTCGTTGGCGCCCCTATTCCGGTAACCACTGCTATCTGCACATAGATACATAATATTAAGGATAATAAATATACACTTTTATTTCTGTGATGTCAACGTCTAGGTCTGGGTTTTCTTCACCTTACGAGGATGGCCGCCAGTACTAGCTGGTCGCTTATAGCCACCCGTGGCACCAGCCTTGCTGTTGTTGCTAAAGCTTCGCGGCTGCTTTGAACGCTGGCGCTGCATTTGTTTCCGCTGTTCTTGCTGGGCTGCATACCGCTCCTTACGAATTTGGCGGCCCTTTTTGCCGGGCCGTTTACGGTTCCGCATCCGCTGGTGGTCACGCTTGGCCTGAGCTATTACCTCGCTGAAATCAATCACTTTGGGTCCCCTAACAGCACCCAGAAATCGTGGCTGTGGTTGGCCCTGTAGATTAAGGATATCGGTGCCGCTGACCGCAGCCGACTCAAACTGGGCTTTCTGAGAATCGGAGTAGCTAGCAAAGTAGTACGAGTCGGGTCGGTGCATCTCAACGTAAATGACACCCTCCTGCACCTGATCAGGGGCGCTGGGCAAGAGCGCCGCCGGCTCATCAGGTACAATCACAATCTTGGCTGGCTCTTCGGCAAAAAGATTGAATTCAAACTCCTCATCCGCCTCCGCCGCATCTATATGCTCGTCGTCTTTCTGTGATTTCCCCTCCGTATTATCCTCATCTTGACTGTTGGTTTCAACGTCTGCAACTTCTTCAAACACTAGATCGGGCACATAGGAGTATGCAGTCTGCTCTTCAGTTTCCGGTTCAGACTCGCTAGCGTATAGGTCTTTTCGTGACACTCTTTTAAAAGAAAAGAATTATTGGTCAGCGACTTCAAACACTTGGTTGGTTCAAATTTAAAGATATACATACTTTATCGAACTCATGATGTCTGTATATAATTGTTTCGTTGATTCTAAATGTCGTGAAGTATCAAACGTCTATGAAAATGGTTGTGGTAAAAATTTTGTTTCTCTCCCAACCAGATATCTCTATTTTCTTTTGCAAGATCACTTCAGTTGTCCAAATGTAACACATATCATTAAAACTGTATCTTAAATCACTATTTCCTACGTATTATATATATCGATATGGTTTAACCTAAGCGTTGAGCTTATCCCGAATGGAGGTCAACATGTTGTAGTAGCTGGGTGCGTCTTCAGCTCTGTCTTCAATCAGCATCGTAGAGGCCCACAGTCTCAAAGAAGGATCACCGCTTTCCTTAATAAAGAAGATGTAAGGCCAGGTAATAGCGTCCTTCTTCTCTCTGAGCTTGGCAATAATAGATCTAATTCTCATGTTGAGAGGGCTATCACATTCAGGGAACTCAGTCTTACCAGTGGGAAGAGCATCTAAGGAAGGAACACCAAATGCATCAAGGCACAGTTGAGGAACAACATCACGGCCAATCCAAATGAAAATTGTCTGACCATCATCAATCAAGTAGAGGCCATGAGGAACAAGGCGCTCACCAGAGAGATTAAGCTTGGGGGGAAGAACAATCTCGCCAGTCTCCTCATTGGGCAAGCCAGCCTCGTCAGGCATATCGAATAAGCTGAAAAAGTCAGGATGAATGTACTTGATCAAGTATTTGATAGGCATTGTACTCAATAGACACAGAGCAGCCGATCTCATGTCAGAGGGAATACGCGCAGAATTCCTTAAACCAACGTTCTTAATCAAAGCATTGACCAAGAGAGGAAGCATACGCAGATTAGCACAGAGTTGAAGGGGTGATGACGAACCAGTATTGGTAGCAATCAAATCCTTCTTGTAAGTCTGGAAAATGTCGTAAAGTTTGTTTTTCAGGTAGTCGCGAGCAGATTGCAGACCGTGGGACAAGGTGCTCTCGACAGCCTTGTGGGTGAAGTATGAGGTAATAGCCAATTGATCAGCAGAAGCATAAATGTCCTGAAGATTGGAACTAGTGGGAAGAGCAAACGTAAGAACTCTGATTCTTCTTTCGCCATGGGAAGTAGTATGTAAAACAGCAACCTGGAAATTGACAAATGGTTTAGTGATTGTTTCATCAATAGTGGCCTCGACAATGTAACTTTGATCTCTGGGGAAGGACGGGAAGGACGATAAATCAGAGGATCTGCTGAAAAAGTTACCATAGTAAGCAGTCAGGTTAATTTCACTGGAGCACCGCACTCTCATAACGGCTTCCAATCCGATATCTTGAGATAAATGTTCGCCAAATTCATGGGCAAACTTGATCGCATCTTCGGCACGGTCAGCAGACCAGCCAGGGTAAAAGTATGTTTGGCCAGCAGTGAAGCGAGGAAGGTTGCTGAGTGAAGCAACATCTTGATATTGCTTAGAGAATAGGAACATGTCAACACTGACTTGAGACTTATTACAGTCAATAGCAAAGCTCTTGTAAAAAGAACTGGCAGTTTGCAGCAAAGAGGTTTCTTTGTTAGTTCCAAGGAGCTTAGGATCTTCACGAGATTCAAGCTTGGCAATACCAGCATTAGGTAAAGTGGAGGTAAGACAGATAATCTTACCACCAGTTTTAGAGAGAATCTTATGAGCCGCGGTCATACCAGAACCAAGAGCACTCTTGGTATCAAGGTTGTTTTGGAAAATCTCACCAAGCTTGCCGAGCAGAGACTCGATAGACTTTCTTGCTTTCGTAATATTTCCAAGAAGTCCGGAAGGAGCGGGCAAGAAGGGGTCGTCAAGATCAGAAATAACCAGCATTGAAGATTCAGCTTCTTCTTCCGTGGGGAGAGTAAAGTAATGAATCTTGGAATCAACGGCAACAAAGCCTACTTGGGTCTCACCAGCATCGTTGGGGAGTCTGTCCAAAGACTCCAGGATAGTTCTGGCGGCGGTAGCTAGCAGACCATTCTTAATTGAGCTAACACTAACGTCCAAAACAAATACATAGATAGGAGGCTGAGGAGTACGATTCATGTATTGAGGAGGTGCCAAAAACTCAATGACACCATGATTAAGCTCTGGTCTGGTGTACTGATCATAGGTGATGTGATTCATCTCATCATAGAAAAGACCAGCAGGGATATCGTTGTTCAAGCCACAAATGTTACACTTCCAGCGGTTTTGAATAAGAGTAACGAAGGGGTTGATGTAGGATCTGCATCGCCGACATCTACAAACCGTAAAGTCAGGAGTAGACACCACAGGTGCAGTTGAATCAAGAAGAGAAGTATACGGTCTAATGTTGATAGCAAAGGGCAACTTCGATTTCTTGAGTAAAGAGTTTGAAGTAGGGACGACATTTAAAGTAGATCTGATGTATTCAAAGCTAGCAGATGCCTCAGGATTGCCGTTGATGGTGGCGCCGGGAGGAAGGATCACTGGAGGAGGTGGAAGAGCAAGATCAGTGATAGGGGGAGGAATTGAAGCAAGTAAATCAACATTGTAAAGCTGATTTAGTGGTAAAGCACCAGTAGCTTGATTGCCATATCCAGGAGCGACAGGAGCAGCACCTCCGCCAAGGCTCATACCACCAAACTGGCCCGCAAGTTGGTCAGGTTGGCCGTAATTAGTGGGAGTGGGGCCAGGAATTTGAGCAGCGGGAGTAAATACAGCATTTGGGGCAGAAGAGCCGGGTTGTGCTCCATATCCGGGAGCCCCCGGGTATCCACCTTGAGGAATTGCGGGGGCCGCTGGCTTAGACGAAAAGTCGTATTGTTGTTGAGGGTAATGGCGTTTCTTGTGATGAGAGGGTTGAGCACCTTGATCAATTGGAGTCTCAGAAGGAACAGGAGAGGCCTGTCCAGGCTGCTGTTGGTAGTAACCCTCCTGGTAGCCGCCGTATTGTGACATGTTCAGGAAGTGATTAAACTATAATATTAAGTTAGTTAAATAGGAACAGTGAAGCAATGAAAAACATAGATGATAAGTACCTGAAGCTGATGAAATATTAACGATTCTCACGGATGCCAAGGATCAGCGATTCAAATATGATACAGTTGAGAGAAAAAGTAACGTCCAACAAAAAGAACAGTTTTATAAGCTAGTAATTGATCTAACTTTTCTTTCTGGGTATTCTCTTCGTGGGAGTGAAGAATATTAATCAGGGATTGACGATGTTATAAGTAGGGTGAAGGTGATTCTGAAGGTTGGTTTGATTCACGCCTAAAATCCGGTCTTTTTGAACACGGAGGCGTTCTGATGGACGTGCGTGCTGGGATATACGCCTACTGAGGACGGCACGCCAACCCAGGTATAGCCCTGCCAAACAAAACGATGCACGTCAAAATGAGATTCAAGTTTTTGCAAATCAATAAAACAAAGTGAAATTTGTACTTGAAAATCACAAAATATTTCAGATTGATTATTTGTTTTGCTCAAAGCTATTGCTGTTAGGGACTCGTTGATTTAAATAATTTAAATATTCACTGATAACACTTGAGAATTAGGCGGTGACAGTATGCTCTTGGAATCCCCTGAAATAGGTGGGCTAATTTAGACTTCCATCCCCACAAAACGCATTAGCCAATGAAGTATCCATTCACATTTGTCCCTGAGTTGGAAGTTCTATTAAAATGGCAACTCACAAACGCAACGTACAAGGCGCTCACGTTTTATAACATTAAGCAAATAACATATTGTCATGTTACTTTTCTATTAGCTATTCCGTATCAAAACTTGAGTGTTAGAGTCTTCTGTCATCTCAAAATCCACAGTTACTTATCCGGCTTATGATTAGTACAGAAAAAATGTGCTGTTAACAATCACCACACATGCGTCGTCGTAACAGGGCCATTTCATCGCTTTAAATAATTATAAAGATCCATGTTCTACACCATTATTTCTTAATTTTTTTCTATTATTTAACTACATTGACCTTTTCTCCTGTCCTACAACTGGCAAAAATGCTTATCAAGAAACACTTTTTTGGATTCACGACAGTAGCTCTTGCTGGCACTCAGCAAGTTATTGGTCCTAGCACAACTGTTGAAAGCAAGTGTGTATGTATTTAAATTTTTATTTATTTATTGTTTCTATTTTCTTACCTATTTCAATAGATTAATGGCGATATCCAAAACTGTATTTCCCTAGCATACCAAGGCATCAATATCTGCGCTACAGATGACATCACTTGCAAGTGTAATGCAGTCAATGTAGCAGCTGAAAAATGCTATACCAGCTGTCCGTCTTCTGTAAGCTTTTGTATGTCTTTTTTATTTTTGAAATCATTTTCATTAACTTCTACATCTTTAGGATAACTTGGTTATTGCAAGGAATTTCGTTGCTGAAGAGTGCGTCTCTGACATCTCTGAAGAAAAAATCCACCCTCCTCATTATTTGCGGACCGACAAAATTTTTAATATGAATAGTCCTGGAAAGCTAAATTACAAGAGAGCAGTTGAAGGGTAAGTCTTAATAATAATTGAATTTTTGGAAAATGTTACTAATAACAAGTAGTCCCGATATTTTAGATTTTGGGAGAGACCCAAGCAAATATTATGATAGTCCTGAGCGCTACAACAACAAGGCTTTTCCGACTAGTGGGTCTCAGAAAAGTCTGCTGGAGACTGAAACAAGCTTGGTTTCTGACAAAAACAGCGGGAAATCTATTCACCAAAATGAACTCAATGATGATTTAAAAGACGACACCGAAGAATACGACGATGCATACTCTCACATTCTTCTGGCTCCAAGAACAGATTTGGTAGATAACTTTGTATCAGAGAACGAAATAAGCAGCTGGAAAGACTGCAAAAGCCAAATTCAAGAGTCAGCCAATAAGGATATACATGCATATCATTCTTCATCAGCTCTTTTTAGTGAGAAAAAGTTTGGGATTACACTAAGTCCTGAGATCAAAGTTCTTGAGACTTATTCGAACACTTTTGATACCTTTTATCTAAGCAAGCATTTCCCTACCAGTATTCCAGAAGAGGAAAACACAGAAAGAGGTTCGAGAACCTCTTTTGAAAGTGACGAATCCGAATATTCAGTTGATCTTTCCAATAATTCAATAAATGAATACCCTGTATCTGTGCCGGAAAATTCTGAAGAAGTTGATGATTCTGAAGAAAAGTTCCAGGAACTTCTCGAGGAAGACAAGCCTAATACTGGTGATGATTTACCGGATAAAACTGTAACATACTTAACGTCTGTTGCATCTTTCAAATCAATCATTATTTCTAACCCATCTACCTATTTCCTCAACGCTGTTCCGACTTATACTCTAGTTTCTGGTGAAAATCAAGAGAAGTCCGAGAATGAAAAAGATGAGAGCGAAAAAGAGGAAGAAGAGAATAGTGAGGAAGAAAAAGAAGAGGGAGGAGAAGAAGAGGAAGATGAGGAGGAAGATGAGGAGGACTTTGAAGAAGAGGAAACCACAAACACAATCCCAGAGCCGAAGTTGTCATGGAAGGACAAATTACTAAAGAAACTTAAATCTACGTTTGGCGGCAGACAAAATGAAAAGCGTGCTTTGTTGGCCACCGATGACCCCCTTTACATTGCTGAAAACGAACAAATTGGTAAGTTTTATATATATATGGTTTAGAGATCTATATTTACTAACTAATTTTGTTATTGAGACGATGCATTGTTTCTTCCAAAGCTCACTTCGCAAGATGGTCGACTCCAATTGTTCAAGCGAGAGCCTTTGCAAAATGTTGAGATGACTTCTGGCGCTACTACAATGGCAGTCTTTTGGATTCCGCTGATGCTTATTTTTTCTCTCATGTCGTTTATTGATGTCACCCCCTTTGTTTTTTTTATCTTAGCTGGGGTTGCCACTACTTATGTTAAAGTCTTTCTTCCTGAGCTTGTCGGAGCAGCCTAAAAAACGGATTGCTAACTTAAGACTTAAATTTCTCTATAAATTAGATGAGATGGTAATAAAAAGAAAACTTTATTGATGAGAAGCCTGTCTTAAACCGTAATATGTTGTAATTGTGCGTAGGTTTCGCGATCAGTGCCTGACATTAGGGGTTTGCAAACATAGGGGAGGTAAATCCTTCGGATAAAATACAAAAAAAGTATTAATTTACTTGAGTAAACCATTGATCAAAAATTGCTAGAAACATGCTTACTTGAAGTCACTACAGATTCAATAAACGATTGGTGAACAAGACCAGAGAGTTACCATACTGCAGAGTTACTATTTATGGAGGAGTACACAAGCAAAACTTGCAGTGAATCTAGGCCTCTTCACCCCAACTTCGGAGACTCAATGGTATTGAATTATCTACAATGCAATCAAAAATCAAACATATAGATCTCAATGCATCTAGGAGTATTCTATTAAAGAAACATCAGGTTAGTCTTTATGGATTAGACGTTGAGTCTAGGAATCTTGCTGAACTTTGATTAGGCATAATACAGTTTAAATAGTGTTGTCCCCAGCCAAATTAGTATATTTCCTTCCCACAAAAATATCAAGCAAGAAAAAAAAAAACTTCGCTACCTCTCGATTTTGTCACCATCATCATCACTTCTCCACACCTTTCACATACAGACGACCACGATCAAATCCTAACGCATATACTGGCCCGAATCCTTTAAAAGGGGCATACAATATACGATATTTTATAAAGTGGAGTGTGTTTATTTCGTGTTTATACAATAATATTTTTTTCGCTGTCCTTTCCTCCAAACAATGGCTACTCGTACTCCTTACGAGATTGTTGAATTGACGCTGGAGCAGCTGGCTTACAATGGCGAAATTCGTATGTTCTTTTTGTCTATTTTCATAAATGTTTTGGCGATCTACTCTCCCTGCTGTTTTGCAGTTTTCCTAGGCGATGGCTAGGGGTTCGATTCAGAGGAGACCCGTATCTTTTCCCCCTTTATTTTTCCAATAGAAACCTAACAAGCCTTCTAGCAACGCTACCCGACGAATTATGGCAACTCGTTAGTGAGTTTGTGCCTGCGCTTGATGAATTTTACAAAAATATTGTATGGAAATGGCTTGCGGACCGTGAAGACGATTTTGTTATCTTAAATTACGCCGATGATATGAAAAGTGTATGGTTTTTTGCTTGATCAGTGGAGTCTTCTATTTTACTAATATTTTTGCTCAGCTTCCGAAGGAAGAATATCGCCTGCCGTATAGCGAACTCATTGCTAAATATCCTGGATTGGGAGTGAGGGCGAGCGAGGACTTACTTTGGCTCAAATTGACTGGAAAGACAAAAGATGTTTCAATTGTAAGTAACCTCTCGATATGACATTTCACTTTTTTTTTCTAACTGTGTTACAGATGGGCAAAATGCCATTTCAGCTGCTATGCGCTATTGCGAGAGGTCGCGAAAAGGGTCGCTCAAATATCGATCTCAACCGTGAAACAGGGCAAGACTCGAGGTCTTTAACGGGTAGAGTCAACACCCTTCAAAACCTCAAGCTGGTGAAAAAATACCCTATTGTTGAGAAGGGCGCTTGGACCTACCTTAACGTTTACTGGAAGTTCATTGACTCTAACCGTGAGAATACCGAAATGGTTACCGGCGCTAATTCCTATGATCTCACAAATCTGCGTTCAACAGTCATGAGTGTACTGAAAAGCGCACATAATGGTATTCGACAACTCAGCGATATAAGAGCTGAGCTGGGTTTTGCTGAGATTACACGCATGAAGATAATCTTCAATTCTGCGATTCAAAAACTTGGTCAGCAAGGTTATTTGGAGCGCATTTACGTCTACAGACCAGAGGCACCAGAGCGAAAGTATAATTGTCTTCGTTTTCTCAAGGACCTTCCTCCTGATGATGATTACGAAGTTGAAGAAGAGAACGACACACCTGGCGATTTTAGTGATGGAGAAGAAGCGGCCAACGACAAGGTTGACTCTAACGACCTCAAGGACATTTCAAATATGAATATTGCTGAGCCTGTTTCCAAGCAGGTGTCCTCTGCAGTTGTTATGCATAATCCATACTTTCCGGTAGAAACTCAAATTTTTAGTATGATTGAACGTTCTGGAGTTGAGGGCATTCCTGGTGTAGATATCATCTACAAGCTGACTGGCGGCCAATACGGAAAGATTGTTTCCCGAGTTTTTGACCTGTTTAGTTCCCTTCCACCGAATAAGATGGCAAAGTATATTAACAGCTCGCTTGGTTATTTGGTCATCATTAGGGGTACCGACTTTTCTGCTAGAGTGAAATTTTATCGATATTTCACCAATAAGTCATATGTCGAATTTTCAAACAAGCCACCCCTTGATATTTGGGGCGAATTTCAGACTCTGAACCAAGAATTTGCGAGCCTTTCGGTAATGGAAGAAAAATCAATTGTTCCTAGTCCGAGTCATATCCCAGACCACTTCAAGGGAAAATTAGAAGAGCCTTCCAAGAAGCAGAAAGGAGCTACAAATGGTATCGTAAAGCGCGGACGTCCGCGCAAGAATCCTCTACCTACTGATGATGTTCCTAAAGTAGGAAAGAGAGGAAGAAAGAAAGGTAGCAAGAATGCTCCAAAGACAAGCAATGTTGACGCTTCTAAAGATATTCCCGAACCCAGTGGTCCTGTTGAGCTAGCTGCCGAGCCAGTTGTTGACCCAGTTGTTGACCCAGTTGTTGACCCAGTTGTTGACCCAGTTGTTGACCCAGTTGTTGACCCAGTTGTTGACCCAGTTGTTGAACCAGCTGCTGAACCAGTTGTCGAACCAGTTGTCAAGGCGCCTGTAAATCCTGCCTCTGTCTCTAAAGCTGTGGTGACAAGTTTCGAACCTTCAAAAGCTCCTGTTAGAAAAAAACGTTTGCGTCAAATAACACTTTTTGAAACTGCAGCTAAGAAACCAAGGACCAGATCTTCCCATGCCATTCACGACTCTTTACCTGAGCCTATTCTAATAGAAGAATCAAACATTGCATATCTTCCTACAACTGGTCAACATGAAGCTTCTGAGGCTACAGATAGCAGTCGATCTACAACAGAATCTACTAGCGAGGCCCATGAAAACTCTAACCAGGAGCCCATTATTGATACTGTTGAGACTGAGCCTGTGGTTTCTGCAAATGATGATTCCGAACTTAGAATCGACCCAGATATTTTAAAGACAGAAGCAGAGGTGACTCAAGCCATCAAGGAGGCTACAAAACATCTCATTGAACCTGAGCTTGACGTTTCTTCAAGTATTGACACTACTACAGATACAACTTCTGCCATTGCTGCTTTAGACAATGTTTCTCCTAAGCAAGTCAGAAAACAATCCAATATGTCAAACATTAACAACCAGAGCATTTCTATTGTTCTTGTTAAACGCGTTAATCAAATTCAAACTCTTCTTAGAGAAAATGATGGTGTGGTGCAGGGAGGAATGCGACTTGTCCATAATCTCAATGAACGGTTTAACAAGGAAAACAAGGGAGATATGGACAAGAAAACTGTTCTCAAAGCACTTGATTACTTAGAAAAGAATGGCGAAATTTGGCAGATTCACTTTGAGTTTCCTAATCCAAGGACAGGTTTTGTCAGCCACAAAACCCTTCTATTTCATCACACTGTTCCCAAGGATCCTGAGTTTATTGAGGCCAAGAAAAAGGAAGTATTCAGTGAGGTCAAGAAACTTCCTAGTGCTCCCCAACTAAAAGTTGCCAAGCTTGACTTTAAATTCTATACCGAAAAACTTGCTAAGCTTGAGAATGAACGGGCAGAGTTTAAGATGCAAAAGAGAAGAGAGCGTGACGCGCAAAAGGCCAAATCTGCGCAGAGACTTGGAGAGAAAGATAAGGAGCTTCATAAACGAAAGAATGTTCGGAAACCTAAACCAGTTCCCTCCTTCATCCAGGAAGTCAAACGCAGGAAGCCGCGAAAGTCCGCAGACTTGCATGCTGCCTCTACAGATTTGGAGAAAGATTCCAGTATTATGCCTGGTGATAAGCGAAGGCCTAAGAGTGACGATCCACTTCTCTCATTGCCGATCGAAACCAAACACTTGCGCAACAGCAGACGCATTTCACAGATGAGAGACGAGAACGACGTTGCGCTTAAAAAGTCTCCTAAATACATCAGAAAGCGATTACCTCTTCCTATTAGTTCTGATATGTTTTTCCGTATTGTCGTTATCTCTCGATCACTTAGCCCGGATTTACACAACACTATTAACTGGACTCAAGTCTCCAAAAGCATGCCAGGAATTGCGCCTGATCATGCTAAATCAGCTTGGCCTAGTATTCGCGATACTTACGGTGACTTGGCCAAGGTCGACCTGATCCAAAAGGGCTGGGAAAAAATATTTCTACTGGCCTATGAAGATGGGGATTTACCTATTTTCGAGGATAACAACTACGACCTGGCTTACTTAGCCCGATTTTGGGCTAGAAAGTACCCACGGATCCATGAGCAGTCTGATGTTCCATTGTTGTTTGACTCACGTGAAGCTAATGAGAAAAAATATGTCTTTAGTCTGCCCGAAAATATTCAGAGAGACAGTATTTTTTTTACTGCTCCATCAATGAGAAAATGCGGTGTTGGTTTGACTCGGCATTCTTTTTCATACGACAGGCACAGCAGGCCTATTTTAGAATCGGAGTTGACCCGAGTTAAAATCGGTCTCAAGTCCATCATAGCTACAACCGATGAGAACTACAACAAGCAGCGGGCCAAGGATATCCTTGAAAAACTTGGTAAGGAGAGGTGTGCTGCAGCAACAAAAGAAATGGACATTGAGAAGGCTATTGTCTATGTTCCTACTGCCACAGGTGAGAATTCCATTTCTGAGCGTAACTTTTTGTTCTCTGAAAAGTTTATGTCGAGTTTAAAGAACCGGTTTAGACCGCACTTGCTTTTTGACATCAACTTATTTTACAACGAGCTTTTGTCGACGTTAAATGAATCCAAGGGCTACATTTTGTCGCGAATGACTCAAACCTCATCGGTAATTGCTGTACTGGATCTTGTCTGCCATGAGAAGGTTGATCTCGTTCGCGTGAATGCTGAAAAGTCAGCCTTCACTCACAACAGTCGTAAGATTGACAAAAACATGTGGGAGTGCGACATTGTAGTTCGAACTCCACTGCGGTATGTTGATGCACATGAGCGATACCAGGTTAAAAGGCTTGAGCGTGTAAACGCCAGCATGATCCCACTGGGTGAGCCCGCAAGCACGATTTGGACCGACACCAACGGGCAACTGAGTAAACCCATTTTTAGAAGGCTGATTCAGTGGATTTTGACTACTATCGAGGCGCGGCCCGGCATAACTTTCTATGAACTTCATTACAAGATTCAGTTGGTGCTCAGTCGAATGGAGATGGAGCAATTGTTAGACTGGCTTATCCAGCTCGAATGTCTGCGTAAGGACGAGAATACGGGTGGTTACTGGGTGATGCCAGAATGGTACGTGAATGTTACGATCAGTTAGAAGGGTCACGTGTATGTAATTAATACAAACAAGCCGTTGTGATTTTTTTTTTTTTCTGCATGACAACCCAAAAGCTTTTATACTGTATCCTTAGAATTTTTTTTGTTGTTGCTCTCAGTACATCCTTTATACTCTGCCCATATATTCAGCCCCGACTTGACGCGCTGTGTATGACTAGTGGTTCTTCTAACACGTGAACCGAGACTTGTTAATACATTAAACACACACCCAAAATTCCCTTGATGATTTTATGATGGCTGACGAGCCCAACCCTGCGCCAGTGAAGCGGCGGCCTACACGACGAAGGTTGCACGGCGGCCAGGCCAGAAAGCAAAATACTCCGCCGGTTGCAAAGCCCTTAACCAACCCTGAAGAGGACGATTTCTTTAGCCTTACCAACCCAATAGAGGAGCAAAAGGCCAAAGCTGTAGCTGATGAGATTATAAATAGCGAAATTGCTAAGATTACGAAAACAACCCCGACCATCTCTTCCTCAGACTTGAACGATGACGAGCCAGCTGAGGAGGCCGGCCCTGCTAGTGGCGAGCCCGAGTTCAAGAAACGTTTGGCCTCGCCGTCTACAGATACGAACAGTAACTCCCCCGAAGAAGATGACACCGACAAGACATATCGTCCGACGAAGCAACCGAAGCTGGAATTGGCAAACCCTCTTAACGCTAAATTTCATGACGAGGACGATGATGCTATCGAAGAGCTAGAAGTAAAAACTAGGGATAGATACCCTAAAAGCTCAGAAGAAGTAGCTTTAGTAGAAAGAGAAACATCAACAGAAACAGAAACAGCATCAGTAATAACAAGAACGGAAACAGCAGAAGACTTAACAGCGGCAGAAACAACAGTAGTAGCAGTGGAGGATGAAGAAGAACGAGAAAAAAACTATGATGATATCAGCTCCAAAGAAAGTGAGGATATCGACCCAGAATTTGCTGAACGAATCCGCCAGCGCAAGGCGCAACTCAAAGCTCTACAAGATAACTCCTTTCCTGTGGGGATTGTAATTAAAACGCTTCTACCGGGGCTTGAGGCGATTACACCGTTTGTGTCGTCCCAAACTAGTGCAACTACGTTTGGTGTGATTAAAAGACTTTACATGGAATCAATATCCAAGTACTTTGATGGGGACGCAGAGAGGCTCCAATACGTGCGCGAAAATAGTGTACTCGTTTGGAACAATACTATTGTGTTTGATGTCGCGACCCCCCACAGCGTCGGCGTAAAGACAAGTCAGGCGTCAATGCTTCTTTATGCTATGCTTAAGGATGACTACGAGAAGAACCGGCAGGCGGAGCTTGAGGCCAAACTTGTACAGGACAGTAACATTGATTATGACGAGTTACTTAATCAGGAAGAAGAGAGGCTTCTGGCAGCAAACCGCGCGGCGTTATTACAACAGCAGGAATCAAGCAAGGAAAGTGAAGAGGGTTACTTTCCAATTCATCTCAAGGGCAAGGATAATATTGTTGTCAGTGTTCAGGTGAATTCCGAAACAGCGATATCAAAGCTGGTGGACTACTACAAGAAACAACGAAACCTTGACCCGAGCGTAAAGATCCGGCTTTCATTTGACGATGAGGATATGGACTTGTCGCAAACGATAGGTGACACGGAGCTGGAGGAGGATTTTACCATTGATGTATTCTTGGATTAGTTTATATATAATCTAGATAAGAAAAAAGAAAAGAAAAACAGTATGAATGGAAATAAAATGAAGTATTATCTATGCTGTTTATAGTACAAAGTATACAACGACATTAAAACGTTGTTGGGATCATTATAGGGTATAAATTACTATAATCTATAGAAGAAGAAGAAAAAAAAGATGGAGAAACATGATGAATGCAGTGAATTTTCTAAAAGGAACAAAGATCAATTGAGGCTAATCAACGGATTGTAGATATGCTGGGAAGTTACCGAGTTTAGCACGTCGTTCATCCAATTCTGACTTGCGTTATTATCCTGGCCATGATCAAATTTTGAAATGGTTTCAGCAGTCTTAACAAATTTTTCAACATCAGCACACTCGCCAACCAGGGAAAGGTCATGGATAGGGAAATCAACCGTTTTATAAATCTCAGTTTCAACTGGATTGGTGGGGGCATCACTAAAGAGACCACTCGATTTGATCTTTGCCCGTTCCCACGATGGCAGTGCCTTTTTGGGCATTGATATCCGTGGCATATTTTTTTGCGCTGGTGCGTACTGCAATAGATAGACTTGACTACTGGTCGAATGTCTAGCGATGGGCGCGAGCAACAGACCCTCGTGGTTCTTCATAGGGCCATTAAGGGTATCTGGCTTGGAGAAAACTATATGGTAAACGTAATATGATGGCATAATGATGATGCGGTGGCGTAAATGCAAAAGATCGTGGGAATTGAGATGAGAGAGGGGGTGAAAATAGTTCTAAGATGGTGTTAATGAAGCGAAAAGGGGGGTGGAAAAGAAGTCAAATCGAAGTTTTCCAATAAATTTGTTTTTTATTTTAATTAATTTCAAGTTTGACAACTATATGCATTGAATTTTATTTATATATTGATTATAATATATATATATATATATATAATGGCAATAGAATGCCCAGAGATTGGAAGAGAAAGCCTACATTTTCTTTTCTATTTTTGTTTGGTTTTAGATCTTCATGTCGGCGAAACCCTAACTACTTGAGTCGGGCCAGCAATTGCGAGTGCCTTATTTTAACGAACCCGCAAAAACCGATGCAGGGCAGTTAGAGCCCTACACAGGCCCAAAAACAGCAACAAATAAACACCTCGCTTAGCACACTGTTGGCCATCAGGTGACAAAAGAGTGAATATAAGGCCTCAAGTTTTATATGTGTTTGGAGTGCAAAGTAGATGAGCCCCCACTGTGCAACATGCTGTTCTTACTATCAAAAAACAGGGCCGTGATGACTTTTAAATGTTCTTTGGGCAGTCCATAGCATCATTCATGGTCAAATTCAAACTGCCTCGTTACTGCTTTTTATGTTGGACTTTCTTGATAGGTTGACAGTAGCCATATGGGGTCCCAAGCCCCACCAAATAATTTGCTCTCCATAATGGCATCGAATGTAGTTGCTAAAGATTCAATTATGGAACACTCGACCTTAGTATGTTAATAATTGTTTGAAATGTAGAAAATGATATTAGAGCATTATACTGGGCTGTGGGCATTTGTTAGAAATGCCCCTATTCGTAAGCATTACACATGGCGGCACTAGGACATTTAAATAAAAATGTAGAATCACTCAATATCAACAATGGCCACCAGACTGTCTATTGTCTCCACCTTTCCAAATCAATTGTAACTAGAAATAACAGAGCTTGATCTAATAAATTTTTTTAAAGTCAATTCAATCTCAGCATCTTCAAGAAGGGAAGCTGGTGTTTTTGGTTCCTGAGCTCCAACGGCCAGGCATAGTAAACCTTCAATTTCCAGTTTTGTACGCTTAATACATTGTGAATTACGTTTTGGGTCTTTTGTAACCAAACTCACATTTAGTTTCTCAATGTTTCAAATCAGCAGCTCTTTGCAATAGTTTTCTTTTTCTTTCCTTTCAAAGTCCGGTTTGCTACTGATGCTAGAAGCTCCTTATCTCAGGGTACAACTAACATCAATGACTTGTAAACCGGACAGAAATTCCTGGAATTCTGGTTGCTATTCCGCCAAGGTTCGATTCCCTTCTCTCGCGTTTATTTCCCATCTCTTGTTCCAGGAAATATAACGTGTCCACAATAAAGCTGGCTGAGTTGTGCACGCCACGTGCCAAGTTTTCATCCGAAACTGGCTCC
>Ga0160505_100685_pt1 | contig 18103 bp, 10 predicted proteins | sample DIDeMG_FD_108225 | JGI IMG/M metagenome (GOLD analysis project Ga0160505, IMG submission 108225) | Enriched chicken feces microbial communities from UW Madison campus, WI, USA - DID2874_E49_Stillage MG | ecosystem: Host-associated > Birds > Digestive system > Large intestine > Fecal ... | reverse complement strand
CTGTTTTCATTATCTTGAACACTGTTGGCCTCAAAGCTCCATCGAAGGCCTCTATATTGATAATAGCGTTCATCTTTTCGATTGGTTGCTGGGCATTTAGTTCGGGGGCTTCGAAGTGAAAAATGCTGGAGGTAACTCCATGTAAGGCAATCATGTCACTTTCATTTCCCACAATATTCACCCTGGTAATTGCATGCCTCAAGCTGAACATGATTCTAACGTTCTTGTCGACGGCAGTATCAATTTCTCCGAATAATGCATGAAAATATTGTGATCTTTGAGCCATGTCTCCTTCCCAGGGACGCCAGCTACTAAATAGTGAAATTACCTCTTTAAGTGCGTCTGGAGGGTTCCGCCACTGTCGCAAATTAAATCTGTCTCTCTCTGCCTCGTAGATCGCTAAATTATTCAAGATACTCCTGAGTTTAGTAATCAACTTCCAACTATCGTAAATTCTGACGTGGTCATCACAAGCTTTAAGAATTGTGGCAGGTTTTGTAATCACACCAGGATCGTGTTGCATGTTTGCATCCCTGGCTGCCAATGTTAACATGTGGATCAATTCCTTCCTCCAAACATCAGCAGCTTTAAGTGCGCTTTTCATGTTAGAGATAGAAACTGATAACAATGATTCAATCAGATCCAAGAATCGCAACGTCCACTCCAAACGAGTACTCTCTGCGAAAGTTTCAAGCTTTTTAATAGAACCTGATACCACTAGCCCCGCTGTACCATCTTTAGTTCCCCAAGATTCAATATCACTCACATGGACTGTCAACGGTGATCCAAAGAAGTCAGGATCGTGCGCTGAGATATAAATCTCTCTCACGTGAAGTGCAAACGTTACTGAGTTGACTTCACGAAGCGTGAAACCTTCTCTTGTTCTTTGTGTGATTTTAGAGAATGCAATTGAGGGTTCCAAGACAGAAATTGAAATTGCAGGTACCGTGGGAGATGTACAGAGAACCAGATCAGGCGTTGTAAGACTCTTTTCAACGACCTTTAAATTTATCGTTGGGCACACAAACCTAACATTGTCAACCATGGATACTGGTAAAATTAGCATCTTAAGATGCTTCACAGTTTCAACCTGCAATCTGTCAATAAGGAATTGCAAGTCGAGGTTTTGGAAACCTGTCATTAACGAGCCCAAGGAGCTCGTACCTTCGGGCGTTATAAATGCGTCAATTGCACCAAACTCCAACACAAAAGTATCATGTTTGAATCCGGGAATGTGAGGTGTTTGAGGGCAGAAATCTTCATTACGGTAATTAGTTGTAGGACTTATGTCCTCATCCTCATCCTCTCCCATTTCATTAGACGACAAAAGTGATGCATCATCTGAGTCTAGATCAATAGAAGATTCATATTCCGAATGCAAACTTGTGTATTCCTTAGTTAAAGGAAATGAACCCTTCGGAAGTGATACACTTGCAAACAATGAACCCAAAGCATCTAAGTAGACATTGTTTTTATTCTGACTGAATAAGTTGAATGGAATACGGTGAGTTGGTGCATCATTTTTCCTGACATACATCTGCTGATTTTGACGATGCTCGAGCATATTAGCTTTTTGGCAGATGTCAGTTAATGTCAAGGATGTCTTCAAGGATCCCTGATGTAAAATGCCCTGTGTTTCATTAACCACTTTCATAAAAATTTCTGGAATGGAGAGAGTAATCCTGTCTGAATATCGCTGGTTAGCAATATCATTGAATCCAATAAGTAGGTCGCTCAAACAAACCTCAAAAAATGTGTTCTGGACCCCAGTTGCTAGTTTCATCGATATTTCGGGGCACCTGAAACTAAAATTAGCCATGTCATAGACGATAGGAATATGATAAATGAGAGTGTTCTCGAGGTCCTTGAAGCCTAAGACAAAATCAGAGAACATTGCTTTTAATCCCGTGAGACAAGCTGGCTCACCCTCAATTCTTATCGTGTCACTAGCGAAATCCCACTTACAATGGTAAGTCAACAAATCAGGTGCTAAACCAAACATTCTATGGGTGTGAACGCTGAATCCGTCGAATGTTATATCTGGCTTCCTTAGCTTGGAGGACTCTTCATATTGAGGAATGGACCAAATGAGGTCTTTGTTAGGAAACTGCTCGGGCATGAAGTAGTACCCGAACGCGGTGCTGAAGTCTGCTTGCATATCCATGTAAAAGTGCGTCAAATGAATGTCGACATCTAAATGATCAAACAATAAGCCAATATGATGTGCATGGTCATAAATTTGACAAGGCAAAATAATCAAACCTTTGCGTGCCAGGAAGGTGAAATGCACATTCAAATCATTTTCAGTTTTGAGAATGTTCCAATAATCAGGTACTTTTTCAAATTCTCCTGAAACAGTGCTGGCATTAGAATCCTCAGAAGCGGCAAATGCTTGACCATTGGTATACTCCTCAAAAGTCTTGAAATCTTTGAAGTCACCAAAATAATTCTCTCTGAGTGTAAAAAGATATCTGATAAAGTATCCGTAAAATAACATAGTTATGTTATCACCAATTGCGTTGATAACCGCGAAATTGTTGTGATCAACCTCAACAGCATTGTAATATTGGTAGTAACCAGCAATCTCGAATGCATCTGTAGAACCCATTTTCTTGTTTCCTTTCATGAAGGCACTGACAGTGTGCCAAGTAGGAACCTTTAAAAACAAATCAAGAGAAGTTGTGAAAATCTTGAAGTCAACTTTAGTGCTCTTCGAGAATGGCCCGTTTAGTGGAATCACTGATTCTACTCGAAGCAGTTCACCTTGGAAACAAAGATATTTGTTATTGTTGAAATCCAAAGCATCATTGATGATGTTGTGGTCATTCACGTTGAAGAAAAGTTTATAATCAAGCATTTCCCAATTCAACAAGTACACGTATTTCCGATAATACTCATAGGGCACGGGGTCTCCAGACGAGAAATCTGCAACGACGTCTGTCATCAATGAAATGTGCTCTCTCAAAAGAAAGAATCTGATGCTTTTTGTTCTGTTCTTGAATTTCCAGGTACACTTGCCATTCCACTCCAACGGAAACCCAATATCACAGTCAAGTATATGTTCATCAGCAGAGAACATTATGTCATGATTAACGGAAGTCCTAGCTTCCGGTCTGTCCATATATACAGAGAGAGTATTTGGCCAGCCTGATGGATTTGCTAGGTACGAGGTAAAGGAAGAAATTTTGGAGTTTTCTCTAAGTTTGAGCTCGATCCAACCAAAGGGTCGAGTAATCTTTTGCTGGCGGTGGCCCGTTGTTGTCAAAATTTCCTTATCTTTGCTCAACTCACGAGTTGGGAGTCGAAAAATAATCTCGTCTTTAGTGAAAATGCAGAGTTTGAATCCAGCGTATCCTCTTGGTGAACCAGGTTTGGTGGAAACTTTAGAAGGTTCACTGTCTCTAGACAAAGGAGGGAATAGCATCGTTTGGATAGGACCACGCTGTCTATCAGCCCAGGATCCGTAGTGAATGGTAGCCATAGAGAAAACTAAGTCAACACCAAATTCAGGTGCCGTATAGTTGACAGCTTCGTCTGAGGAATCAGGAGGAAATACGCCAGGAACGTCATAGAAATAAGTAAGCTGGGTAGATGCTGTATCTAGCACCAAACTGTATTTTGCGTACTCTTCGATATCGCTGATTTCCACGACTTTTTCATCATCAAAATCGTCGATGTATCTTCTTAATCCACGCCAGCCTGTAGGTGCAAAGGGATTCTCCAGGTGAGAGGCTTTCTTGCCTGGCAAGATCCTATCCACCATTTTCCTAATTCTGAGGAGATAGTCATGGTGGGAGGTGGTAGACTTTTTCTTGGTAGCCTGACCAGCAGGTGTCTCCAGGGTATATCTTAGAGGATCATATGAGATGTTTGGTTTCAATGAGACCTGGAACTTGTCCATGGTAATATCGAGTGAAGTACGATATTTATCAAGTATGCATGGAGATTTGGATACATCTAGAATGGCATTTCCATTTTTGAAAGACGCAACCAATATGGATGGTGTAGTAGGATTTCCCACAACAAATGCACCCCTTTTGATTCGAATACGAATTGGAAGTAAATTCATGGGGAAACTTAGCGGGTTGGAAGCAACAGAGATGTCGTTATCACCTGAAGAAGACAGAGACTCACGTTTTGGGTAAGTGCCCGAGGACAGCGAGTCACCCAGCGACGAGGAATAGCGGAACAGGGATTCCTTCTCGCTGGTCTCCGACTTCTTCAATGCTTGAACGATATTGTCGTAGGACACACTTCTATTGTACATGAAGACCTCCACGCCATCTAATAGTAACACAATGCTCGTCGGGAGCTTCGTGTTGTCTTCAGGCGTCAAACCTGTTTCTTCACCCGGCGAGTCCTGGCCTATGGCCATGAAATACTTGGATACTCGAGTGACTCGGAATAACCAGTAACGCCATGTTAGGTTGAGGCGAGCAATGGAGATGGTGTAGTCAGATGTGGATAAGACCACATTCCTTGCAGTGATACGGCCACCCAATGGAGATACACGGAGAGCTTCCAAGGTGACACGGGTATGATATCGCTTCCACACTAATAGGCGGAGCAAGAATGACAAGACGAATCCTACTAGTCTCGGAAAGTAAAAGACAAACCCTAGTCCGAGAATGAGCGCTAGGATCCAGTCAGAAAGATAGACCCAGGTGGACAGCGAGAGCGCACTTGAGCCTGAGATCACGGATGAGAACCGTGTAAGACCTGACATGGTGCTGTCTTAAGCTGGGTATCTTCAGGTGACTTTCGGTTAGTACTTGGATCCGTACCTCTGTAGTAGTAAGGATACTATCAACATGCCTTAGTGCAGTTTAATTGTTTTTAGCTGATTGTTTTAATTCCAATGATACTTTTTAATTCTGATCATAATGATCTACATTTCTTTCCGTAACCTCGGATGTTTTGTTTTTCTGTTTTACCTATTCACGTCTTCGAGGGTCGGTTCTCACTTTGATCTAAACTTGCCATTTTACCAATAATTCCTGTCATGTACTCCACATAGCAAACTACACAATTCCACCCTAAAAATCGGAAAAACTATGAGAAAAAGAAAAATCAAACAGGTGCATTCCGAATACTTCAATGTAACATTGGGATCATATATACTGCCAAAATTTCCCATTTTTGCCTCATAATACCGTTAATCTGAATCTTAGTCTTATCGCCTGCAGATAAGCTACGATTTCCTCATACATCCTAAACACAAACAATCCACAATCCAAACGTACTTCTTTCTTTCTTTCTTTCTTTCCCATCATGTCTAACCAGATACGTATCAATGTACTAGACCAGGAAAATGATCACAAGCGTGTTGCCGGAAAGACCAAAACGCTCGACCAAGAAAATGTCCGTATTTCCCAAAAACGGTCAGGTCCTCAAACTGGATCTCATGACCAGAAGCGTTTAAGAGTTCCTCTCGCGGGAAAAGACCAAAACCTTGTTCCAGGGTTGCAGCGGTCCAAATCGTCAGCGGCAAATGTCTTTCAGACCCAACCGCTTGTCCAAAATGGAAATCAGGCGTTGAACCAGACCCATGGCCAGAATCACATTCATAATCCTAATATGCTCCAGCGCTTGCGCCCTGTGAGCACCTCATTCAAACAGCCATCGTTGCTCAAGTCAAATTCATCCTTGGGATTCACTCACAGGCCGTCCAGCCTGTCTCTGGCCACGCAAATCCGTAATGCCAATCCCCATAAGAATACGATTTTTCCTCAGGAAGACGCCCACAGAAGCCAGGAGTTGACACCGAGGTTTTCCACAGATTCGGTCAAAAAGAGCTCAGCAGCTCCATTACCACCTTTAAACATTTCTCTAGCTGATACCATATCCGAAAACACACACCGTTTGCATGCCAGTAACGTGCAACAGAGCGTTCAGCATCCCGGAGACCCAATCAAGAGAAGTAAAAGCGCAACGAAGAACGCATTGATCGAGAGTCTAGCTGAAGATCCCGATAGCATCGAAATGGTGGCACATCAGGATCTCCCTGTTCCTCGTCATGTTCCTCTTGGTGTGACACAATTGCTGGCACTAGACCTAGAGTTTATCCGCACAGGAACCAGAATTCGTACAGCATCGCCAGCTCAGGATGTCTCATTCGAATCTACGTGGGATGAGGATAACATTGACGATGAAGAAGAGAATATGATTCTCGAGGGAGAGCTTGCACAATCTGGACTGGTGGGACTTAGCACGGAGGAACTTAACGACTTACTTGACTTTTAAAGCATGCTAAGAAAACTATTTACATCATTAAAACATATATACATGGGAGCTTACTGTGTGGTGCACTCTGGAGTATACTCTGGAGGATGATCCCCATAGTGCTCTGAGAAATTAGCATAAGATTTGTCATCTTCCCTTGGTGGATTGTAGTCAGGCAATGCCTCTTCTCTAGCGATGGTGAAGTCTGTCACGTACTCAATGTTGGCCTCTGGCAATGAGTCGCCCAGAATCTCTTGCTTGGATTTCTCCTTAAGCTCTGTAGGTAGCAAATTTTTGAGCTTGACCAAGTCGTTCTTCTCTAAGTACCAATTGTCAGGAGGAAATTCTATGTCCATTTCGATGTAAAGATCTCCTCTCTTCTGGGTGGAAGAAAACCATCCTGTGCTACCCTTAATAGGCATACCTTCTCCCTTGATCTTGAGATAATCGCCTGGTCTCACCACTTTACCTTTTGGAGTAGTAACATGGATAGCACGGCCGTCCAAATGCTTCATGACCACCTTTGAAAAACCCGACAAGGCATCTACGAGCGAAATTCTGTACTTGATGTACAAATCGTCGCCCTTTCTAACTATTTTTTCATGATCTTTGCAGTGAAACGTTAAAATGACATCACCAGTCTGCTTACCTGGAAACTCATCAGACTCACCCTTTAGAACAACAGACTCTCCACTTTTGGAGCCCGGCAAAATCTCAAACTCGAGAATCTTAGTCTCCTCCACTACCTTCTCGCCGCCACAATGCTTACACTTATCCTTGGATCTCATCATCTTGCCTGTTCCTTTACACGTGGAACAGTCCACATGGAACTGAGAAACCAAGCCGGGCCCAACACGCTTGATTTTCGTGGTGTAACCCTTTCCGCTACACATGGTACACTCCTTCACTGCTGCCTTCTTGCGTGCCCCGGTGCCCTGGCAAGTGTGACAAATGACGTTTCTAGTACTGGTGATTTTGACCACTTTACCCACATACAACTCTTCAAGGGTAACATTGACTTCCAATTCAGCATCAGGAGTGCGGTTAACCGTATTAGAACGAGCACCTGGTGGTGCTCCTGAGTTGTACAGCGAGAAGAAATTGGAGAAGTCGTCTGCTCCGTATTCCTGGTATCCAAACCCATTACCGAAAGGATTAGCATCAAAGCCTGCCAGCCCAGGACCCATACCATTACCCATACCATCTGTGGTTCCATATAGGTCATATTCCAGTCTTTTCGTGTCATCGATCAAGATTTCATACGCATGGGAGATTTCTTTGAATTTGATTTCAGCTTCTCCTCTCTCTTCTTCACTCACCTTGTCCGGATGGTACCGAAGGGCAAGTTTACGGTATGCACGTTTTATATCGCCACTTGACGACGAGCTGTCGATCTCGAGAATTTCATATAGATCGAGACCCATGGTTTGCCATTGATTTGTTTAGTGATGATGGGTTTAAAAGATCTGGTGGTGGGGACTGCAGGTATGTAAAGGCTACAGATGAAGGTTCTAGAGATTCGACGAGAATGGGGAAAAAATGACGGCATGCGAAAAATAAACATAGCAGATGACTCCCTAAAAAAATGAAAGAAAGACTAAGAAAAAAAATGAATTCCGACGTGGACAGGATTCGAACCTGCGAGAGCAGAGCTCATGAGGAGGTGCTGGAAGCCTGCACCTCACGCCTTAACCACTCGGCCACCACATCTGATTCGTATGTGGTAAGTAATTTTTTGTTATTAGAGTGATTCTGAGAGAAATTTTGGGGTAAAAAATACGATTTCTTTACCATTCCCAATGTACAATTATTTCAAAATTCTTTTTTTCTTATTTGAGGATACTCAGTTTGATTCCAAGTTCGATTTAGTGCTTATCGAGCAAATTGAAGTAAGAAATTGCCAATGGCGCCATACCTCAATTTTAATAATAACGAAGGTGAGAAATGTTTCTTGACTGTTACTTACAAAAATCGCCCTCCAAAGGATCCAATTCTAATCACATCGAAGTGGAACGTGAATCTTCTTTCAATTATGCAAGGATTGATAAATTTTTAGTATACTTTCCCCTTGCCATCCACTCATTGATTGCTGTAAGGTAACATCACACCCGTACACCACAGCTTAATGGCAGTCACTAAAATCACAAGATTTTCTTCATAAAAGAGAGCAGTAAAAGTAACGGAACGAAAAAGAACACAAAAGCCTGTGTTTCCCAAATAACTTACGAATTGAAATAAGTCGAAATGGCCAATTTCTCCTAATCACCCAGCCCAGCCCCTTGAGTATATGCAGTACAAACATATGAGTATAATCAACCACCATTTATATTCATCAACTCACCAGAAAATATCATGAAGAACCAACGAAACAAAAATCTTCCCAACAAAATAGCCCTAAGTATCTAACATTTTTTTTTACCAACTTTTCCTTCGTTGAAAATCATCCCACCTACTAGACACCCAATTGTGCTCGGGTGGCAGTTCCTGCACGTCCAGGTGTCGTGTTCAGTGAGCATTCCGGAAATAGTGGTCAAAGATAGTTTTCTTCTATTAACCTTTAAAAGTTTTACTATAACAATGGTATGTTTACCCCATACGGCCAATGGGGCAGTCACAATCTCCCCCTCTGCAACACTAAACGCAGTTCCTATACTAACAAGTGCAGTCTAGATCAGGGTATGTTTGACGGCACAGACGTCATATGTTAAGGTCTCCATTAAGGAGTAGTAGACCAAATACTAACCACCAGTGTCGCTGTTGCTGACGAGTCGTTGGCTGCCTTCAACGAATTGAAGTTGGGCAAGAAGTTCAAGTTTGTCATTTTCGCCTTGAACGACAAGAAGACCGAGATTGTCGTAGAGGAGACCTCCACCAGCGAGGACTATGACGCTTTCTTGGAGAAGTTGCCAGAGAACGAGTGTAAGTATGCTGTCTACGATTTCGAGTACGAGATTGGTGGAGGTGAGGGTAAGAGATCCAAGATTGTCTTTTTCACTTGGTCTCCGGACACTGCCCCAATCAGATCCAAGATGGTGTACGCTTCTTCTAAGGATGCTTTGAGAAGAGCCTTGAACGGTGTTTCTGCTGATATCCAGGGTACTGATTTCTCTGAGGTTGCTTATGAGTCTGTTTTGGAAAGAGTCAGCAGAGGTGCCGGATCCCACTAGGACTATATAGCCAAGATGTTTTGAGAATGAAAGTAGTGGATGTAGTTGTAAATCTCCGGCTAGTGGTGAAAAACCATGGCTGAGGGTGTTTTTCAAGCCTAGTTGAGTTTCTCTGACTCTCAATGGAAGCATTTGAAGCATATTTTGGCTAGTTGTACAATTAGACGATAGTCTTATCGACAAGTACCGGATAATGTATCGAAACGATGGAATTGGTGTTGTGTGATTGATGTCGTTGAAATCTTCCTACTGAACTCAGTTCATGGAATTCTGGGACGTTTTTTTTTCCAAATCCATGTTCAGATGGTCATGATCTATTCCACCAATGGCCAGTACCAGTAATCCCTTTTTAATTGCGCTATTCAAAAACATTCCCAACTCATTCCTCATTGAACAAATTACCCTGATAAATTCTTCTAGTCATCCGATTATGATTTCATCGCTGTCTTTTGTCTCCATACCACAATTCAATGTTTCACCGCTATACTCACTTTTCTCACCACTGAGTCATCCCAATCTATACCAACCCATAACAATTCTACCATGAATCAGCTACAACTACCCCAACATTGATTTTACTGAATTAATTTGCCGGGTGTTTTACTTATTTCCTAGCATTTAAAAGTTTCCACCTACCCATCCTCTCAAGTCTCCAGACCATAATTGGGGTCTATCTCCCTGCATCAACACCCTCATCTTATCAACTTCTGAACCACACCATCACTCTTGGGTTCGTTGGCTTCGTACCTTCCAAAACTTTCAAAAGCCACTGTTTCTCATGGGCACCGATAAGCCAAAGCTCCCTCGGGCCACCTTAGAGCAGAAGATCAAAATCCTAGACTATTACCAGAACTCGCAACGACCCCAACTGGATACCGTTGAGAAGTTTAAGAACGAGGTGGCTATTTCCACCTCCACATTTAACGAATGGGTGAAGCACCAGGACGAGTACCGTGAGCGGTACCAGCAGCTGGTAAACGACTTCCAGAAGAATGCCAAACGGAAGGTCAAGTTTAAGTACGACAAGATCAATAGAGCCATGGATTTGCTCGTCCAGCAGAAATTGGAGAGAGGAGACGAAATCTCCGAGCCCATCCTTCGAGGCTACTGGCAGGTTTACGCCCATCAGTTTGGTGTGGATAACCCTAAACGCTTGATAGGATTCTCTCATGGTTGGCTATCGCAGTTTAAAAAGCGCCATGGACTTTCACGTAAGAAGGGAGCCAAGGATCTGGATCTCACCTTGACCACCAACGAGAAACTTCTCTCTGTTCTGTCTGCTGATGCCGTAGAATCCATTGGAGGAGAGAAACTGACATCTCCGAACAAACGAGACACAACTCCAACTCAGGCGCAGTTTCAGCCTCAACATTCCCTCAGCTTTCCGGGTCAATTTCCCATTTACAACGAACAGGATACTGGGAACAAACACCGGCCTCTTTCTCGTGGTGCAATGACTGGTCTGCACGGATCTTTAAATGGAGATTCAGGTCAAGCACAGACAAATCATAACAGTCTGATCAATACAGAGTCGGGTCAAAGTTTAGTGCTGGCCATGAGTCTACCCATGGCGAATGAGGAGCGGGTTTCTGCAGCCGACGTCGAGAAGTTCATATTCACTATTGCGGATCACTTCTTCCATGAACAACAATACCAGTATCCACAGACAGTCAAAACCTACCAGGAATTCAAGTCGCTGTTTCTTAGTGAAAGGCTTATAGATCTACGTTCGTCTAAAGAGGGACCCCCACAACTAGTTCCAGTGACCCCAAGTCCGGGTGCGGCCAACATGGCAGCGATGCTGGGCCTGGGCCAGATCCAGCTTCAGAGCCTGAACCACATCCAGAACCATCTACTGAGCCACTTGCTGAGTCAGTTGCAGAAACAACGTAGCAACCAGCTACAAACACAGATACAGAACCTGGTGAGCCAGATACAGGGAATTCTGGAAGTGGATCCGTTGGGCCAGAGCCATCGCGGACTTCGTCTGAGATTAGCGAAGCTGAGACATCAATTCTCGAAGACCCCCAAGAGTCATCAAGTGCTACCAAGTCATCTGAGCTCCCAGAATCACCAAGGTCAACTGGGTCATGGTCATCAGAATCACCAAAGTCATCAGAACCATCAGAACCATCAGAACCATCAGAATCACCAAAGTCATCAGAACCACCAGAACCACCAGAACCACCAGAACCACCAGAACCACCAGAACCACCAGAACCACCAGAACCACCAGAACCATCAGAACCATCAGAACCATCAGAACCATCAGAATGTTCAGGATCACCAGAACCTACAGAACCACCAGCTCCCAGTGCATTCTAGTCCGAGTCATTCACACTCCACCAATGCCAGTCACGGTATTTCTACCCACCTGGGACCCCCAGGCAGCCATTCTAATACAAAGGGTCCATCTAAGTCAAGATACCTGGATTCAAACATGCAGCCATTACCTCTGCCACAGCTACTTTCCCTACATCGTTTACACCCACTTGCACGCAATCCAGATTCGCTGACTCAAAACGCCAACCAGCAAAGAGACATACAGCAGCTTCCAGCTCAGAACTTTGCTTCTGGTGAAAGAGAAAGCAGCCTTGATGAGATGTTTGTACGCGACGGATCCAATCGTTTTGGAGACCAATGGCAGCAGAAGTCTAGTCTGCGGAAGATCTGGGAACAGAACAAGATCATGTTATCGTAAGGTGACTGGTACTATGTTAGCGCATGCTCACGGATGAGAATCTTCTATCGATGATGGGGCAATCATCGCGTCGTATGTTAGGCTATTATCCGTCTAATACACTTCTCAATAAATGAGTCATTTTGTTGACACTTGGCTGGTTGGTAATGTCCATTGACGACTGGCCATTTGGTGTTCTGATAGATGGTGCAAATTATCCTAACATGTCACAATCATAGATGGCACCTAGATCACAATATAGTCGTGCCCAACCTTGCGATATGATTATGAGATGCAGCCGTTTTGTGATGGGATTTGCTGATGGCCAACATACATTCTGATACAAACTATGGTTGTTAACAGTCTACTGTATTATAGGTCTACACTATTATACCCTTAAATATCATTTATTTTCATTAACCTATCCCTTGTGGCCTACCGATATCCACATTATCCCAGGTGGGTGTAATCTGTCTCTCCCACTCTCAATTCATGCACTTGTGAAGACAATTCTTCCCATTGAACTTTTATTTTTGGGTTTCCATCGTGAGTTGCTGTTTTCTTGGGGCAATCAGCACAATTGGCACATGCCTTGGATCCATCCTCCAACACTAGTTGTCTTTCTGGAGGACAAGAAGTCAGCTGTGTTTCCGGGTGCAATTCAATGCGTTTTCCCGGTTGCATCAGTCTGGGAGTCACTTTTGGAGACATTTTTGAGGTCATATTTGGATCGTGGTCTATTAACAAAACTTGGTGAGGATCCAGGTGTTTAGCGTAGAGGTAGTTGCGTAGAGCCATAATGAAGGAGAAAATTAGCCAATGGTGCGAGGCGGACCAAGAGATTGGCTCGTTCGGCCATGGTCGGTATTTATAACTATTGGGTGCGAAAAAGTGTCCTCATTTCCGTCATGGAAGAGTGGTCCGACTTTTTTTTTTTTTGACCGTATGCATGCACCTTCGTTTAGGATCATGCGATTGGAATAGATACTCTATGGGGTAAAAGGCGCGGTGAAGTGTCATCAACGTCGTGTTTTCAAATCAGATTTAGGATTTACATCCCTACCACTAGCATTTGGTTGTCAAGTAGAGTTCCGGTAGAGTCTGCAGGGTATAAGCTTCTTTGAGAAGTCGTTTAGTGGAAGGGGCTTCCGGGATGAACGGGTTCAAGAGGCTCAGGTGCAAGGCGTGTAAATATCGCCGCCTGTCAACTGGCCGCATAAGATGCTCCATTTGTACAGTCTCATAGGTGGGACGTGAAATTGTCTAGTTATGCGATAAATGCTGTTGTGGGTGACTGGTGAATTTGATGCCCACGATGACAATACCGATCACAATGGTGAGGAACTTGTACTTGAGGTTCTCGTCCACAAGTGACTCTGCACCCTTAGATCGTTTGACTAAGTGCTGCTTCCCAAATATGAGGTAACGCATCTGATTGAAGGTGTTGAGCTTGTTGTAATCAATCTCGCTTCCCGAGCTATTTTCCGACTCATACTCCTCTTCTTCGACGAGCATGGAGCTATTCTCTTCATCGTCATCATCAATAAATGACACCTCCTCGACGTTCATGGGCCGGAAGGTCTGCGATTTGAACTTCTTGGGAGTTCGAGTGTCCTCCTCGTTAAGATATACCTGATTCTTTCTCGAAAGCACCCGCAGATTATACTTACTTTCATGGTTTAAAAAACCGTAGTCATCACAATCATCAATGGAGTTGATGAAATGGCTATTGAACACAAAGTCCTCTTCTTCTTCGTTTTCCGGCAGTCGATCAAATCCAATTCCAACTCCAGGTTGAATGATTGAACAATTTCGATTGTACTTGGACGAAAGAATCGGATTGATCGAAACTGACCGTAGTACTCTCTTTTTGTGAATTAACATATTTCTCAGTTTCTCAATGAGTTTTGCGTCTGAATACTCAATGTTACCTCTGAGATTTTGCTTGCTAGAGAGCTTCTTGATGTTCTTTTTCTGCTTTTGCAACTCGAACCCGATATATGATAAAAGTTTCTCGTTGTGTAGCTTTAATGATTGCAATTCGAACTTGAGCTTCATGATCTCTTGCTTGGTAACGTCATTGCCCAGGATGTTGAAATCAGTCATCAAACTTGAGCGCTTGGAAGAAGAAGTGATGACAGAATTGCGCTTAGAAGAGTTATCACTGTACCCATTAAGCTTCATGAATGCCTGTTCTCTATCGCCCTCCAAATCTTGAGCTTCGTCGACAGTACGAAGATGGCGTAAATAATCCTTGTCAGGAGATGATGCACTTCGAAGTTGATGATCTAGCAGCTCAAATTCAACCTTGATGGGGATGATATCATGCGAATTATAACGGGAATGATTAGGTTTTGAGCTCGAGTACCTCTTCTTCGTCACAGTGGCCGAGTTAGGTGTTGGGAGCATGTCAACCATCGAGTTACTAGTGTTTGCCAACTTCAAAGGGGACAATACAAACTCTTCCTCTTCGATCGTAGGACTATTAAGAGACTGCAATTTCACAGGGAGTGATTGTCGTTTGTTGAGTTGGATAGATGGATCCGCAAGAGGCGGAGATGCATTAATGTCATGAGACAAGGGGGGGATATTAGTTGGCGGAAATTGGAAATTCTGAGACACATCGAGCGAGTGGTCTGAGAATGGATATTTGATGGGCGACGACGTTTCGACCTCGTGGTTCTCCATCTCCTCTACCAATGAATCTAGAAGACGGGTGCCGTGAACACTGCCATCGGATTCAGAGTCCGAATTCTGTCCCCCGTAGGGGTTGTGATGGATGAAGCTTTGACTTTCACCTTCACTGAGATCTTGAGTGTTTGCACTCTCCAAAAGAAAGTCCCTCTCTTTGGTTAAGTATTCAATCTGATCCATTAAGAGGGCTCTTGAGTTTTGTTCAAGTTCTAAGTTACTCTCGAGCACTTTGTAGCTTCTCATCAACTTACCCAACTTTTCCTCCGCTTCTGATGACACCGCTTGGGAGTGGATTTGACCCACTTCTAACTTCTGAGAAATGCGGTGATTTCTGCGTTGAAGTTCTTCCATAGATTCTTTGTAAAATTTTATTTCTCTTTCAAATAGTTCATTGTTTTTGTGACGTTGTTCCTCAAGAGAGCGGATGATCCTTTCGGAATCAGAAATCTTAATGGATAGTTCTTGGACAAGTTGGGACTTCTTGTTTAGCTCCTCTTCTAAATGGGAGTAGTCTCTGCTGACATTGGCCAACTTTGTGGCCAATTCCAGATATTGTTTGTGTATTATTTCATTGGGCCTCGTGGGGCTCTCAGTTCTGGTTTTTGAAGGACTGCTTGACAATTTTGCTCTCGAAGGAGTAATATTGTTCATGGCGGTCGATTTTAGCGGCGACCGAGTAGGTGTCAGTGGTTGGTGAAGATGAGATTGAGTGATCAACGTGCACTCAGGAGGAACATCCATTGTGAGAAACAAAATATGGCTGAGAAGTAAACAGAATGTACCGGGTACTGGTAATGTGGATCGAGATGCAGACTGAAAGGCTGCGGACAGGATACTTTAATGATGGGTGGGTAAACGATTGGCAAATAGTTGGCGAATGAGTTCTCAAAACGAATGAAAGCAAAGAAGCAGAATATGGAAGAAGACGAGCAAGATGGGACCCGGTTATCAAGTTTGGACTTAGCACGAACAGGTGAAAAGTGAGCCGGCTATTAAGGACTGGTACACAGTAGAGCCAAACAGAAAAAAACCAATCCACCTAGTAAACAAAGCCTGTAAACAAGGTCTTGTTTGGGTTTGGCCCCAATGAGGCAAGTGCCCAACGGCTTACCCACAGTGTACACTACGTTGTGAGCGCGCGCTAATCACAAAAAAATCAGAGAATTCATAGGTGGAGGGAAGGGTTTATATAGACCAAGAGCTGCAAATAATTGCAGTTGGTCACATGAACTATAAAGTGGCCATGCTTGCCGCATATTTTTTTTCTAGATGAAATTAGTCCCTTCATATTACTATTCATTTCATCTAGTAAACTTATGAATGAGAGGAACAAAACCACATTGTTTAAAACAAAAATAACATAATTACACTGTAGTAGACAGTAGAAAAGAAAAGGTACTGAATAGCACCAGGAACTAGAAAGTCTAACTATAGAGAGGCGGAAGAGAAGTGCTTGTGAGAGCAGAAATGGATCAATTAGTGGAGCAGATTGTTTCACGTTTTGAAAAACTGCTCTCACATATTGTTTCAAAGTTGTGACAATCCATAAAATTATGAAAGCATATTAACGGGATCTTTAGTTTCTATTTTTATGTTTATTTTTATTGATTTCAAAGTTTCTGGCCCCTCGAGCGGTGCGGTTGCTATCTTCGTTGTATGTTGTCAATCAACTCCTCCACAGTATTGCAAATCTCAAGGTTTGTATTCAGGCCAATTAGCCTCTATCCAGTTCTTATCATAGTCGTGCGGAGGCTATCAGCTCGGGGAAACCCGAAAGGCACAAAACGTATAAAAAGCTAGCAATTCCGGCACGTGGAATTTTCAACAGATCACCATTATGCCAGTACAAGTTCAAACCGAAGAGTCCTTCCACAGCAACGTCGTATTGAAGTACACCGACGTGATTGGAGAGAAGTTGGGAGGAGCAATTGTGCGATTCTCTGACGAGTGGTTTGCAGCCGCAGAGAACTTGATCAAGCCTAAACCTCCAATTCGTGATGCTTCCAGATTCACACACGCAGGGGCTTGGTACGATGGTTGGGAAACCAGAAGACACAATACGGAGGAGGCTGACTGGGTTATTTTCAGAGCTGGCGTTTCTTCGGCCAAGATCATTGGCTGTGAAGTGGATACCGCATTCTTCAATGGTAACCACGCACCCCACATTTCTGTTGAGGGTGTCAATTTAGTTCACGAGGCCGACTTGAACGATGAGTCGTTAGTCTGGGAGGAAATTATCGAGAAGACCGAGTGTGGACCCTCGCAGAGACACTTTTTCGTGAGACCTCAAATCACCGATGCAAGCTACACACACTTCAGATTGAGAATGTACCCGGACGGTGGAATTGCCCGTTTCCGTTTGTATGGTACTGTGGTGCCAATTCTTCCTAAGCTGGAGTCAACGATTATCGACACTGCTTCAGTGAAGAACGGAGGTGTGGCTGTAAAGGTGAGTGACCAACACTTTGGAAGTGCTGATAACCTTCTCTTGCCAGGCCGTGGACACGACATGTCAGATGGATGGGAGACCAAAAGATCGAGAACTCCGGGCCATGTGGACTGGGTGGCCATCAAATTGGGTGCAGTGACTCAAATCAAGAACATTGTGGTGGATACTGCTCACTTCAGAGGTAACTTCCCACAGAAGATCAATATCAAAGCATTCAACGGCTCTGAAGTTCCAGCATTTGACTCCGACAAGTGGACAACCTTGGTGAGCGACACTAAGACTGGACCGGATGCCGAGCATAAGTACGAAGTGAGTGACGAGAAGGCATACTCACACGTTCTCTTGACTATCATTCCAGATGGAGGGGTAAAGAGAGTTAGAGTAAATGGACTTATCAAGGCTTAGAATGGGATTATTGGAGTGTCTGGAATACAATGACATCAGGCAGAGAATCAATTAAAAGCAGAAGAATCAAGAAAGTCGACCTGTCAAGCTGTAGTATGTCTGAATGAACCGATCTATATATATTAGTTGCAAAAACATAATGCACTTGGACAAGTATTTCGTCAACAATAAATCACAATCTGAAACTAATTAACAAACAAAACAGAAACAGAGTATAATTTCTTGCAATCTCTGAACTCTTTATTTCCTATTCTTACCTTACCACCTCCACTTCATTTCGTTCATAAACCTTCATTACGTTTCCATACCCTTTCCTACACCTACATCGCAACCTCATCTCACTAAATCTCATCAAATCTCGCCAAATCAAGATCCATATAAGATCGACAAGAGGATCTCGTGATTTCCAGACCATCAAACCTTCAGAATTCCAAAAATGGAGCGAAAGCTCTCGCTTTCCACCGTCAAGTGCTGCCTTGGAATGCG
>Ga0160505_100684_pt1 | contig 18150 bp, 9 predicted proteins | sample DIDeMG_FD_108225 | JGI IMG/M metagenome (GOLD analysis project Ga0160505, IMG submission 108225) | Enriched chicken feces microbial communities from UW Madison campus, WI, USA - DID2874_E49_Stillage MG | ecosystem: Host-associated > Birds > Digestive system > Large intestine > Fecal ... | reverse complement strand
TAAAAAAATAAAAAAAAAAAAAAAAATAATTTAATAAATTATAATAAAAAAAAAAAAAAAAAAATTTAATAATAAAAAAAATAATTTAAAAAAATTTTAAAAAAAAAAAAAAAAAAAAAAAGGATATGAATATTTAAATCGCATATTGGGGCTTTAATTATAATGCTGAGGTGACTAATTTGTGATTCTCAAAGAATAAATAGATGAATACTCTTATTTTTTATAGATTGAGGGGCTTCAATTTAATTAAGTTAAAATTGCCAACTTAACAAAAAGGGTTCAGTCCAACAACATAATGCACTAAATAAGTTTTATAACAAGTTTTCCGACTCAAATTTTGGCTTCAGTAACAAAAGCCTTTGGTTAAAATCACATATCACGGATAGGCATAAACCTGTGGTCTTGTTTGTAGTATTTATCACAGCTGCCAGGGTTATGAAAAAAGCAATCTTCAAAGCCATATAAAAAAAAGATTTGTAGTGAGTAGTAAAAGAACATGCAGTCATAATTGTTATCCAGATCAATAAAATAAAAAAGTAGCACAAGAGTGATAGCATGAAACTTGTATGAATCTAGTTTCATGCTGCGAGAACAATCTTCACTAAATTTGAATACCTGGATTGTGTTTTGAATGATTAACAACTCTTGGATTGTAAAATTGATGCTTTTTGGCATGAACGACTTTAGGAATAAAAGCATAATACAAACTTGATTCATATCCCCTTATATCTAGTTCATACAAAAGAGAATGTTGCTATCACAATATCAACGGGAAAGCCTATCCTATGGTTTCTTTTTTTTAAATGGCTGTACTCAAAATAAATAATAATTAAATGCCTTTATTTTTGTTTTATGACAGCTAAATAGTATCGTAATAGTGATTTAAACATTTTTTCAAATAGTATGCATATCTAACCAGTTTGCTAATTTTTTTCCATGCTTCAGTAACAGTCTTTTAGTCCTCAAACAATATTATTTTTGTATGTAATTGATTAAAGTACTTTTTTTAACATAAGAAGAATATTTACAATTATTTGTCTGCTAAGTGTTATAAAAATGTTTCTGTTGGGAATACGGAGCACCTTCTTTTTTTTCTGCAAGCGTGTGTACGCATTAGGAAGCCTGGTTTTGTCATTAAAAAAGTTATATAAAATAATTGATTTTCATTATATCTATAATAAGTTATATCTCAAAGTACAGTTGAAGAAAACACAGCTATAACCATGGTTGGTTCATCTAAAAAGAGTAGATCCGCACAGAGTGGTCTTCACTGGCTACAGCAAGTTGGAGACCTTGGACGCCATTGGTCCAAGAGATTCTGTTGACACGAGCGGCCGGAGTGATAGCCTTGTCAATAAGATTGCCATTTTCTGGCAAAACATGTACCTTAGCTTCGCCAGAAACCAGTTCAAGCTTGTATGTAATCAGGTCACCGGTGTCCAAACCAACAGCCATGCGGTAATCATTATTGCCAATCTTAATGATATCAATAGAAGTTGCGGGAGTAGAAAGCGTAGGAATAGAGAGAATATCTTTGAATTCAGTGATCTTTCCATCAACAGTAGTCGAACGCCAGATCTTAACTGTCTTGTCACGCGATGCCGTTGCAAAGTAGTACTCATCATTCTCATCAGTTTCAATCCAGCTACAGTCCCAAATGATTCTGCTGTGGCCTTTACCAAATGTAAGTTGATCAAGCTGCAGGTCACCATTACGGGCCCACACTGACCAGGTACGATCACGACTCACACTCAGAAGTAACTTATCATCAAACGAAAATCGCAATCTGGTAATAGTAAGGGTATGGAAAGAGAGCGGCGAAGAAGCTTCCTGCCAGTTGCTGATGTCAGTTGTTCTGATAACGGCATGATCTTTAGTGTTGGCCTTGCAGGCAGAAACAAGAAGCTTGTTGTCGTGTGAAGAAGCGAGAGTGACCATCTCGTAACCATGTCCATAAATCTTTTCGATTTCTGGCCAGAGAGTGTGTCTCTGTAACTGGTCTTCCAGTGGAGGTTTAGTGATATCCAATCCATGCTTGGTGTAATCTTCTCCCACATATTCGTCTTCGTCATTGTCGTTATCCTCACTCTCAGGCTGGTTGGCCGCACTAGAAGAAATAGCCTTGTTGGAAAGCGACAAAACAGGAACAGTGGCAACTTCAGAGTCGAGCGAATCTGCATCAATTGTAAAACCTAACAGGTTGTTTAGCAGATTGGCAATCACTTTAGTGGCTTTGAAAACACGTAAGATCTTCTCATCACCACCACTCACAAAGAGTCCTGAGTTAAGCGGGCAAATGCACATCATATCATAACCATGAATCTGAGGTCTTGACAATTCATACCAGTCTCCTTCATATGGTGCAAACAATCTAGTGGTCTTGTCCAAACTGGTAGTTAACACATAATTACCCTGGGGGGACCACGCAATATCAGTAACGCTTTTAACGTGACCCGTGATACCATTCTTGGAATTCCAGATTTCGTTTTCCTTTGTACTGGAAATGTCATCGAGAGTGTAATGCTTCCAAGATCCCATGTTGGTTAAAGAAACAATGTTAGAGTTGTCGGATCCAATCCAAGTGGAGTACCAGATACCACCATACGAGCCAGTAGCAGTGCTTGCACCCTTACTACTGATTTCACCCAGTCTAGTTGCACATAGCCAGACACCCGAGGTTAGATCAGGAATCCACAACATCACTGAGGAGTCAGCTGAAGCCGACATGAGCTTGATTTCTGTAGGGTGCCATTGTAAAGAGTATACCCAGTCATCGTGTCCAATGATCAAAGCATCAAACTTGATTGAGTATGGAGTGGCGGTTTCAAGCTTGTAAATAATATTAGAAAGTTGGTCTTCATCATCCTCGTCGTCGCTATCGTCCTCCAGTTCATTCTTCTCCTTAATAACCGTTCCTTCATGGTCATACTGGACTGTCCAAATTCTAATGTATCGATCCTGAGAACCACTTGCTAACATGAGATTTCCATCATCCAAAGACTTAAACGCCAGTGATCTGATCCAGTCTCCGTGTCCCTCTAACTTGTTGCTTAGTCTGAATTCAGTTTCGCTAGTTCCGGTGTAAATGCTGATGAATTTTGAAGTAGTACCAACTGCAATAACAAGTTCATTGGTCTGTGACTTTGGCAGAACATGCATTGAAGAGGTTAAAGGCAGTGACATGAATCCAAGGTCAATATCGGTAACAATTTCAACTGCAAATTCAGCCTCGCCAACCTTGTTGATTCGCCAAAAGGTTAAATGGCCATCTGCTGATCCAGAAACAAACACATTAGATCCTGCAGCTGTCGCAATCGTAGTTACTGATTTCTTGTGGTGGTCGTCGATGCTCTTGATCAGCTCCAGAGTAATTTTGTTATTCTGTCTTGCAACCTTCCATATCTTGATCTGGCCATCAGACGACGATGAAACCATAATCTCATTGTCTAAAATAAATTTGATACAGGTGACCGATAAAAGATGTCCCTTTTGCGAGAATGAGATGTTTGTTGATTCCTAATAATGCTTGTTAGTTTCATTTGCTGAGATTCATTTGTAGTTGATGCGACATACTAATGGGCTCCAAATATTAATAAGAGAACCGCCTCCATAAGCAAGGATTTCGTACTTAGAATTCCAAGCAGCACATTCAGCAAATCTGTTAGCACCAACCGTCACAAACTCGAGTTTCGCATCCATTGTTATAATTTGTCCTTTATTGGTTTTTCTATAATCTTTCCTGAAATATTTACGCTCCGGGGTCGACATTTTTATTAAAAAAAAAAAAAAAGTTGCATACAAACTAAAAAATTTTATACCCCCAATTCGTCAGTCTGGGCAAGGGCTGTAGCCGCACCTTCAATGGGGGCTACTAACAATAACAGAGCGCAAATGATATCTAATTAATAGACACAAGACCGAAACTGATTAATAAAACCACAATAGAAACGTTAAATACTTGATAATATATATTGGCATTGGCCCAAACTTTTCAAAGTCTAAAATCCTTTAAAATGATATTGTTTCGCGGCCTCCCTCCGTTGTCTGTCAATGTAGATCTTTTGTTCAGCCTGCAGCTCAGTCAACGTTAATACCACGCGTTGGATAAACTCAAGACTACTGTTATTACTCGTCTTTGCCTTTTTCTTGACAACAGAACCATTCTGGCTAGTGCTATTTCTGCTTCTGCCATGCTGAAGCTTGTTGACTGTAATCCAGCGATCACGCGCAGGAAGGCAGTAGAGTGAGTTAATGACGATGGTAAAACATTGAACAATTTCCTCTTGGACGGAAGCAAATGAGGGTGTTGACAAAAGTAGAGTCTCTAAATGTTGGATCTTCATGTACAGAGCAGTAGCAGCTATAAAATGAGTTAGTGATTTGATGTTGGGAAAAATAAAAAAAAAGTAAACATACCTTCTCTAAAGTTATTATGCTCGATACTCCATGAGTACAAAGCCTTGTAGTAAATCAATGGATTGATGTTGTCGGAAAATGCCTGTGTGTTTGAGGAAGAAAGTAAACTTCTGGCTAGAGCGTGATTTGCTTTACGGGAGAAAAATTCGTCAACAAGTTTAGTAAGACCCTCAAAGCCAAACTTATTAAATTTGCTCAAATCTCCCTTCTGGATCATTTCAGTAGCAAGCTTATCAATGTAGCTAAGTGTCTTTTTCTCTCGAATGCTGATTGCCAGATCTCTGTTGGAATTATCCAATTTTTCTTCGCGTAAATGCAGACGGTCAAGCTCAATCAGAGCAGAGTAAGCATCATCGTAAACCCGCGCCTCAATTGCAGTTTCAAACACCATGTTGTAAACAGAATAATGAAGTTCCAAAAGATTTTGATCTTCTAATCCATCGCCCAATGTGAGAAATTCCAAGGCATCCTTGGCAAGCAGAAGAGCTGTTGAGCAAAGGCCCGCTTGCGAAGCAGCTCGAGAAACCCCAAGAAAATAGGTGGTCTGACCATGTCCAAAGTTGGAGCTAGTGTACGATGAGACTAGCAATGATTCCACGATAGTTAAGTCGCTGCCTTCAAGAGAGTTTTCACCAAGATCTGCTGCTATCTTTTTAAACAAGGACCGAGCCTTAAACGCTTCGCCGCTTCTCAAGAAAATGTTGGCTCTTAGAAAGTTAGCAAGACTATTATCAGGGAGGTATCTAGAAATCTCTTGAGCTTGTATCACAAAACCATGAGACAAAAGCTGTGTGATAAAAAGTGGCGAGAGACGATTCCATGCTGTAATGTCTCGATACCGCCAAATTTCTTGAAGTGCATGACCAAAGCCGGTACAGCTCAGCTGTGTGGTCAACCTATAATGATCCGCAGTGGAAATCATCTTATTGAAGAAATATAATGAAGGCTCAGTTTTAGAAGTAGAGGTCGAACTGATTACTGACATTTCGTCATACCTGAATGAATGATTCTTCACTCTAAGATTAATAACATCCGACAAACCCTTGATAGATTGAAATAATGAGGCAAACTTCTGAAAGAAAACAAAACTTCTTGACGAGCTGGTGTATGTCAGTGCTAAGCTAATTAGTAGCACATCAGATGTAACCAGTCTAAAAGTGAGAAGAAGATCCTTTAAAGTGTTGGACAAAGTGGTAGCACCAAATTCAGTCAAACAGGCATTGTCTTGTTGGTCCACTTTGACGAAGTTTGTAACAGCAGCTTTGAAAAGAAACTTGATGGGTTCAGACAAGTCACCGATAGATTCAAGCTCAAGGTAAAGATTCTCTAACAATTCCTCAGAAAAGTGCAACTTGAGGACGCTGGAAAATAAAGACTTCATCTTCTCTTTGACATCATAATGACTGGCAAAGCTTGTTTGTTCAGTAATTGCTGCTATGGCTTCATTAAAATGAAGATGGGGAAGATTCTTGCGGAAATTATAAATAATGTTGGTAAAACGAAGGACTCTGTCGATAGCCTCATGTTCGGCCCCTTGAAAACTGTTAGATAGTTTGCTGGTAATCCTTTCATTAGGATTTTGCGATTTGTTGTAATAGCACAGCTCTAGTGGCAACGCTGGTCTTACAATTGAAACAAACGAAGATTTCACAATTAGGTAAATACCCAGAGAAGAATCCCATTCTAATGATAGCGCCTCGTTGCCTTGGCGCTGCAGTTCTGAGCACAGACGATCAAACCGTGTCCATTCCTTGGCCAAATCATTTCTGTATGTATTATAATCGAGCGTTGAGTCTTTTGTGTATGCAATAGTTACCGCTGTTCCTACTGTCTGAGAAACCTTGTCCTCTAGAGTCTGTTCGCCATCTACTAACTGATTGGATGGCAGACTGACAGCATAATGGCTGCCATAAATTCTCACTGCTGTTTCTACCGTCATAGGAGTATAGCCGTTAGGTCCAAAAATCTTGTTGAGATAGGTTTTGTTAATATCTTCTTGCATGTTCTCAGCATCAAAATATTGAGCATCGGAATCGTCAATCTCGCAAGAGAGACACCAAAGCGGCTCTGAGTCGATATCTTTAAGAGGGAGTGAAACTTGATAAAAAGCTGAGCTGGTGTTACTCTTCCATAGAATAGCGAGAAGCAGATCATTGTCATTATCTACCACTTTAAAATCGTTCACCAACCATGTGGAAAAGCTGTCTGGAATCTTGGGTACAATGGAATATTCCTTACCAAGATTCGTAAGAACTCCGTTGTCGCGAGTGAAATCAAAATTAATCTGCCAGGTCTGAAAGAATCCATCGCCAAACGGCAAAAGTGTCGTTAAGTAACAAGAACGAATTTCGGCATATCGGGAGTCCCAATCAGTGACTCTCAATAAATTTAATGGTGACGGGCCTAGCTGTCTGAAAGTCTTCGTATTGTCATAACTGTTAGCGGTGTCTAAATGATGCTCTTCAATAAAGGTCAAGTTTTTTAAAGACCACACTTTTAAGCTGTTGTTAATTGAAACAGTGATGAGAATTTCGGCCTCAGGAACGGACGCAATCGAGATGGCTGTTCTTGCAGATAAGTCGGGATGTCCAGGTACTTTGTCGTTGTTTCCCCAGTTTAATATCCGCGAAATTCCAGAGCCAGTAGATGTATCACTAAAAACATAAGAAGATATTGAGTCTAGTGGACTTGAGCGCTCTAGCAAAACAAGACTTCCATCAGTGATACTGACAACAAGCTTTTGCGAAGACAGTGCATATAGCAAATGAGGCTTTTTGACATCGAAGGGAAAGGGAAATACAATGCTCCTCCAATTGCGAAAATTGTCTTCTGTGAGGCTGGTGGGCTCGTCTATAATATTTTCGTGGTCTTTAACAACAAACTCCGAAAAACTGAACGACAGGGTGTAAAGGTAGCCGGGCTCTGTGATAAAGTCGATAACGATGTGGTCCAACTCTTCGCTAATGACAATACAGTTGTCATTAATACGCGTTGGTGAGTGAATTCTAATTTTTCTGAATTGCAAACTGCTGTTGGAGTTGAGATCAACTGGATCCAGTTCAATAGTCTGGGACTTTCGCAGCAGTCTCCAAACAACAGATCGCGGTTGAGAAAGCGAAGCGTCGAAATTGTGTCGAATAAAAGTTGATCCAGAAGTGGCGACTTGATTAAGATAGTATGAATCTTCTGCATCTTCTAAACCCTCTTTTAAAGAACTGATTGACTTTCTTCTTAATGCTTCGCGTGATAGCAGTCCGCTTTGGTCGTGAGATGCTTCTGGGACATAAACATCTAACACGGAAGCACTGGTATTTTCTGTTTCCGATAAATTGACATTAGTCTCCTTGAATGATTTAATAACCACCATTTTGTCTCTATGGGTTCAAAAGGTGATTGTTAAAAGAATACAGCTGTTCAATGAGGGGTGTTGATGTAAAGTTGCTGAAGTAGATGATGGAGTTGTAGCTAACAATGGTGTTGAAGGTATTTTGTTTGTTGTTTGAATTGAAAAGTTTTAGGGTTTTTTTCTTCTTTTCCCAACCTCTTGCTTACCCTTACCCATGCTCTCTTTTAGATCCCTCCAGGTTGTTGTCACGATAGGAGCCGCTGTACTTGCGTACTTCTGCTTCAACTCCAAAATAATGAGTGATGATACAATTAAAAGGCACAATGAGATTGTGACGAGCATCTTTTCTGAGTTTCCTTCTTCATTAGGACCTAACCAGCCCTCTTCCTCTCAACTCATATATCCCAAGAAGGTTTTCCTGGTTGGAGACTCGTTGATTGAACTGTCAAACGACCCCTTGAACACATTTCCTTTAGGCTCTGCTCTCACACATTTGTTTCGCAGAAGGGCCGATGTGTTAAATCGGGGGCTATCTGGTTACAGCTCTAAGTGGATGAGTAGTCAATTCCACCGACTAAAAACAGAATTAGCAGAGCTTGGGCCAGACCAGGTATTTATGGTCTTGATTCTTATGGGCACAAATGATAGTGTTTTACCAGGAAATCCACACCACGTTCCCGTAGAGAATTTCAAAAATAATTTACATGAATTAGTACGAGATGTATCTACATTGGTTCCTTCTGCAGCTGTAATTGTTGTGTCACCTCCTCCTTGTTCACAACAGCTTCTGAACGACAAGAGTTCAAAGTTATCCAAGTCGGGTCGGGCGAGATCAAACGAAGCGGTCGAGTCTTATGTGGCAGCAGCTCAAGATATTGTATCATCAATAAATCTACCACTAGTCAAGTTTGTTAATCTCTATGATGCACTTACAGAAACAGCTCTTCCAATAGAAAAGTACTTGACCGACGGAGTTCATTTGAGCGGTGAAGGCTATAAGGTACTCTTTATTAAACTTGTCAAAGTATTGCAATCCTTGGGAAATCGGCTTATGGCTCTTCCAATGATTGAGCCTCATTTTTCATCAAAAATAAATTAAATACAAAAAAATGTTACTTATGCTTATCCTCTATTGATGGTATTACCGGAGCCCTTAGGGTTGGCTTCAACAAACTCATCCCATTGTCTAGCCTTATAGGTCTTTTGGTCAGCCTTGTCTTCATCATCCTCATCGTCAGAACTGTCGTCCTTCTTTGACGAAGGACCACCACCCTGGATGATACCGCCACGCTTCATTTCCTCGTCCAAGTACTCCTCTACCGACATGGTGGGGAGATGCTGACCAGTTCCCATAACATTGCGCTGGATCTGATCTCTCTTGGTCGAGACAATGGTGAAGGGACGGTTAACTTTGCCGTCTTTGGAAAGAATAGGAAGGTTTTTGTTAGTGAGCCTGGCCTCCACTTTGTCTGTGTATCCTTTTTCAAATTCTCTCGGACCAACACGGTCGTCCTTAAGCGCTTCTGCGCTATGCTTGTCTACTGTAATAGATCCCGGAGGCGGGAAACGGGCAACCATTTCAAGCTCTGTGTTGAGCATGTCAAGAGACGAGACAGCCTCAACCGCGAACGACTCCAGTCTCGCAAACTCTGCATCTCTAAGAGCTTCCTCGTCAGTAGATGACTCCAATGCCTTGATTTTTGCCTGTAATTCTTTTGCCTTTTTAAATCTCTCAATCTTTTCAGCCCTCGTTGTGGCGGGATTTGTTGATTTGACATCGCCGAGAGTGATCTTGCCAGTACTTAAAGTTTCTTGGATACGTTTCGGAAGTACTTCTTCGAGCAAGCCGTAGTTTCGCAGATTCTTTAAAAACTTGAAGTAGTAATCAATTGCGAGCTTGATTGTGTCCAGTCTAGACAGTCGCTGACTTCTTTCAGTAGTTTTTGCCATGTAGTACTCGATAGAGAGATACTTGATGTCGGAGGTGGAAATATCCTCTCGGGACTCATTATCACTGAAAAGGGAAAGTTTGTAGACAAAGTCTTTGCATTGATTAAAAGACTTTAATGTCTCTGCAACAAGTAGCTGGTACTCTGGACTATCAGGGCGGTTTGGAGATGATTTGAGTGCTCCCAAGAGCGAGTGTGCGTGCTCAAACTCCTCGCGTAGTGTGCGTCCGTTACTCATGTTTTTTAAATGGAATTAAAAGATCGAATGACTTCAGTCTTTGTCTAAGTCCTGGTTAATACCTTGGTGATTAATCCCTTTTTTGCTACCTGCCGTGGACTCTGAGCTCTTCGTGTCGCCTTGTGGGGTGGAAGAAAAGAAAATGCAGCGCAACCTCCCACGTGGGAATTGCACAGGTAACGTGATCTACTGCTTTTATGATATATTTCCTTGGGGGTGGGGGGCTCAATTGAACCAAGAAACCAGCATCAAACAAGAACAACAACGGTCAACTACAAGAACAATTACTTCATGGCAAATTTCAAATTTTGAAAAAAAAACCCCATTTTTATTATTTTCTTCTTTTACCTTTTTTGTCACGGTAATTCTTATAACAGGATGGGATTTCCAAGGCCTTATCCATCACCAAGGGTCCGTAGCAACAAGTAATGAGCATGAAACCCCTTTGATCCTTTAGTGACATGAAGTTAAAAAGAATCAGATCAAAAAGAATTAAAAATAAGATCAATATAACGGATTGTTCAAAATCAAAAGTAAGAAACGAATAAACTTGTATTAAGAGAAAAAAAAAAATTTTAAAATTAAAAAAGTGTGTGGCTTCAATATAATTCAGAACAAGTATTTATACCTCTTCGACTTCCACTGACTTCAAACCATCATCAAACCTTGACATCCCTAAAAAGGACAGCCATCCAACCTAAAGTGCAACACTGGTATATAACGATTTCCTCTGTTCTTGCAGTTGATTTGTAATACAATACTACTTACCCAACAATCATAAACTCCTTGGTCTTTTATCCAACCTGATATCCACGTCCAAGGTCGTACAAGTTATTCCGTGGTGATCGCATTTATCACGTGATATTTATTCCTTCTCTTCGCTTTTTTTAATCCTTCTTTTTATCCTTCTTTTTATTCTTCCTCTTTTTATCCTTCTTTTTATCCTTTTTGTTTCTCCATCGTCGTATATCACACGCATACATACCATATAATGACCGCTGATAACACCCTCCCTGGCCCCTACCTCAATAACGACAAGACTTCGTTTGCTTGGCCCTCTGCCCGTGAAAGATGGCCCTCCATCATTGAATCAATCATCAAGGATGTTCAGCAAACCATCGAGGAAACCGTTCTTGCAATTGAAAAGGAAAAAGAAGCTGGTACCGGAAACGAAGACCTGTCTGTTAAAATTCTTTTGTTGCAAGAGAAGGTTGAGGAAGGCAAGGTTATCATTACTCAAACCACCCAGTTGCTGGAAGATCTCAAAAATGATAAGCCTCTGATCCCCTTTGAGGGCACTGAGGCTGATCTCCTCGACTACAACAAGGAGCTTGCCAGAATTGGTCCTCTGACTTGGTTGACTGCTCCTTGGCTCTTCTCTGAGTGCTTCATGTACCGCAAGCTCGCATCCTTTTTCACAGCTCAGAAGCGTTGGGTCACTTATGATCCCTATGCTCGCCAGAAAGACGATGCTTTCAAGGCTTCAAAGGAAGGTGTTTATGAACTGGCACATCGCTACAAGGAACTTGCACATCAGCTCAAGACGCATAGAATCACTCCTGAATCTCAAAGACTGTTGTTTAAAGAATTCACCGATATTTCTCTTTGGGGAAATGCCACTGACTTATCACTCTTGACCAATGTTTCTCTAGATGACATCAAGACCCTTCAGGGTGCTGAGACCAGAAAGAAGAATGAGGCCAATATCCTTACTAATGATCTTGAAAAGGCATACGAGTCTCTTCTTGCCAAGAGGGAAGCTACCACCCCTGTGGGTAAGACCGTCAGAGTTGACTTTGTTCTTGACAACGCTGGTTTTGAGTTTTTTGCAGATACTGCTTTTATTCTCTACCTGCTCGATTCCAACCTTGCTGACACTGTCATTGTCCACCCCAAAAATTATCCTTGGTTTGTCTCTGATGTTCTTCCTATTGATGTTCTTACTCTGTTTAGCCATCTCAGCAACAAGAACTTCTTCACTGATGCTGAGCATAGAGATGATCTCGATGCTTTTGCTGACAGACTTGTCAAGTACCATGCTGATGGCAAGCTTCTGATCCGCACCAGCCCATTCTGGACCACTTACCACAGCTTTGACGAGATCAGATCTGATGGTGCCGGCAAGGCTGTCTGGGAAGATCTCAAGGACTCTGACTTGGTTGTTTTTAAGGGTGATCTCAATCATCGTAAGCTAATCAGAGATCTTGAGTGGCCTCGCACTACTCCCTTCAAGACTGCCATTGGTGCGCTCGCTACTAGCGGTATCAAGGTTCTAACCTTGCGCACTATTAAGGCTGATGTTGTTGTTGGTCTCGAGGAGGGAGTTGAGGCTGAACTTGAGAAGAAATGGGTTGAAATGGGCAATGAAAACAAGTTAGGCTGGGCTTACAGCGGCAAGTGGGCAGTCATCCAGTTTTCGGATGGTAGCAACTAGAATTTCGGGTATCTGTAGAAGTTAAGATTTTCATAAGTTAACAAGATGTGTCTATTATTATGTGTTATATTGTTACAAGAAGCGCGTAGACCAATTTAGTAGAAGAGATCACTGCCGTAGGGAAGTTTGTGAATTTCACCAACGGTACCAACGGCAACGTTGCCGCCAGAAATGGCAGAAGCAGCCTTGATTACCGCATCGACGGAAGAAACACTAATATCGATATTCCGAGTCAAAGCAGCAATGGAGGAGCCCTCAGCGCTCTCGGCAGCATGAAACCTGAGGCGGTTGACAGCCTTTTGGATCAAATCAATATCAATTGTGCTGGAGATCTCTCTGATCTCTCTAGCGGCGAAGCGAACGGCCTCATTAACCTGCGAAGAAGAAGGGCCGCTGATGGTAACAGCAAGGACAGCTGCATCAGAGTAGGGTGTGTAGGTAGTGTCAATCTTGGTACCAGTTCTGGCGGCAACGGAGCCAAGCAGCGAGCTACCTGCAGCCCATTTGATAGAGGAAGTGCCGCCAAGAATGTTGGCAACAACGGCAAGTGCCGAAGACGGGGTATCAGTGGGGAAAGCAAGCGTAACAGCATTAGGGCCAGAGGCTCTAATTCTAATGTCACCGGCATAAGTCTTGGTCTCAGGAGCCTCAAGCTTAGCACCCTCAGCAAGACTACCAAAGTGCTCGCCAATTAGGGTGTTAAAGTCCTCCTCAACAACAGAGAAACCAGCAACAGCAATGTTGGCCTTGGTGTAAGCAGCACTAGCAGCCTTCTTGATCTCATCAATAGAAACAGGGCTATGCTTCTCAACATAAAGTCCATTACCAAGACCAGTTCTGAAAGCAGCCTCGTAGGCAGCCTCGCGCGATCTAGTAACCGCATCTGCAGCAGCAGCCTCGGCCTCTCTAGCAGCCAAGGGAAGAACATCCTCAACGAGCTCATACTTGTTGAACAAAGTATTTTGCAGAACGTCGCCAAGAGCCTCAACATAAAACGGCAGATTTCTTTTCAAAAACTTGGCCTTGAGAACAATGTTGTCGCGGTCATGGAACGTCTCGACCTGGCCACCGAGTAGCTCGGATTCGCGCGCAAAGCGCAAAGCGGACCGGTTCGCAGTGTTGCGGAAAGCAAACTTTTCAAGCAAATGAGCGGCACCCGGCTGCTGATCAAAGCGAGAACCGGCATTGATAACGACAGAGATTTCGGAAACGGGGGCATCACTTGGCTTGACAGCGGTCTTAATGCCAGAAACGGTGCCGGTGGTGTAAGCACGGCGGCCAATAACGAGGCGAGAAGCTCTAATAGCGGAGAGCATTTCTAGATACTTGACAAAAGTTAGAACAAAAGGGAACAAAAAAAATTGATAATAATCAACTGCTTTTTTAATAACAGGACTATTCAAGTTATAACCTACTTTATGATGTTGGGTGTTCAGGAACAGCTAGTGCCGACGATATTGGAAAATTGATGAGTCGATGGGCATCAACGGGTTTTACGAATTTTTCATAGACACCGTCAAATCACGTTATTAGGTTAAGATATTATGTCTTAGGTCTTATAAACGATGTTTTATATTTAAGTTGTAAGATTTACGTTGTCATGGCAACAAGAAGTAAACAGTGGGCAAAACAAAACCTTCACTCTTGATCTCGCTCATCGTTTCTCCGACTCTCACAACATTGCCAGCTTGAAGCCCGTCAATACCACCTTAAGACCTGTTTAATACCGATGTCCAGACGGAAATCATCACTTATTGCGCCTGGTTATAAGGCTACCGATAAAGATGTTGAGCAACTCAAATCACTGGTTGCACAGGCATTTCAAGAATCACAAAAGACTATTGCAAGTCACCGGAAACTCATCATCTCGCTAACCAACATTCAAGAGCGTGCTATCGAGGCTGACCTTGAGACGGTTTTCACTAAATTTTTTTGCCAGTGTTTGAATCGCTTGCTGCCAGTTAAGAGAACTGAGAAAACTGCCGAACGCGTAGTCAAACTTGTCGAGGGGTTCTCGAAGCACATTCAAGAAAAGTACGCGCCAAAGGAAGCCGAGGACGACGACGATAGCGACACTGTAGCCTCGAGGTTTACTGATGATGTCGTGAGGCATCTTCTTAGAGGTGTAACTTCTAAAGATAAACTGGTGAGAGCGCGGTCATGCCAGTTGATTGCAGCAATTGTGAACGGCTTGCAAGAAATTGACGACGAGCTCTACGACAGTCTTAAATTTCATCTTAGTAGCAGGTTGTACGACAAGGAACAGACAGTGAGATTAAACTCAGCCCTTGCATTAACCCGACTGCAAGATGATCCTGACAATATCACTGATGGTACCTTCTCAATCACTAAATTGTTGCTAAATCTGCTTCAACACGATTCCAGCCCCGAGGTGCGACGCGCAATTCTATTCAACTTGGAAAAGAGCTCGCTCAATCTTCCATATCTGTTGGAACGTGCTTCGGATGTCCACCCCACTAATAGACGGTCAGTTTATTCTCGGACTATCAAAGAAATTGGAGACTTCCGCCTACTCAGCATCGGTATGCGAGAAAAGTTACTTCATTGGGGTCTTAAAGATCGTGATCCCAGTGTACGAAAAGCTGCTACAAAGATGTTTCTTGGTCTTTGGCTTCATAATGCCAACGACGATCTACTAGAGCTGTTAGAGCGTCTTGATGTCCTTAATAGCAAGATTGCTAGTACTGCAATGGACGTTTTTTTCGCCAACAGACGTGATGCACTTGATAAGATGGAGTTTACCGACGAATTCTGGAAGAACCTGACACCTGAATCGATTTTCCTAGTCCGCAAGTTTAACGACTTTTGTGTCAAGGAGAAGCTCTCGCAGCTGCTAGAAGAACGCATGCCGGAGCTTACTAAGATTGGATTCATTATTGAGCACTACTTGCAGCTGCTCCATGAGGATACGTCGGATCCCGAGATGGAATTTATTGTTGAGCAACTGCTGACAATTGCAGAGACTTATGACTATGGCGACGAGATTGGACGCAGAAAGCTTAACAGTTTGCTTCACGATGCGCTGCTCAACAACGAGTTCAACGACACGCTAATTAAGTGCTGCGTGGCCATCATTCGCAAGATCTCAGTCAAGGAAAGCGATTTCTCACAGTTTATTGTTGAGTTGGTGTCTGATATCCGCGACCCATTCATGGCCAATAAAAAGGATGAGGAAGAAGAGGAAGAAGAAGGAGAAGATCATGCTGAGAAAGAGTTGTTGGCTACAATCAAGAGTTTATCGATTGCTCAGAGCACCCTTGAGTTGGTTGAACGCCCCATTGAGGAAAATGTCTATCTTTCTTCCTTACTTGACACCTTGATCATTGACTCAGTACGAAATCACGAGTCCCGTATCCGAGAACGCGGTCTCTTTTGTCTGGGTTTGTGTTGTTTGTTAAGCAAGAAACTTGCCATTGACAACATTTTGTTGTTTGGTCACTGTTACACTAAAGGTGATACCAATCTGAAGATTTTGGCAATCAAGACTATTAGTGACATTCTTACGATTCATGGTACCCAGATTCTTGATCTCGAAGAAAGTGTTGATACTTTGACTATTTATAAGATGTATTACAAGGCAGTGCGAAACGATGACGACCCTGACACCCAGACTGTCGCTGCCATCTCTCTTTGCAAGCTGCTGCTGGCGGGCATTATTAACGAACCTGATTTGGTTAAGACTCTTGTTGTGGTTTACTTTAATGGCAACTCATCTTACAACCAGTCCCTCCGCCAGGCACTCACTTATTGTATCCCTGTATACTGCTTTTCCTCGTCTGAGAACCAGAAGGTTATGGCTAGTGTTGTGGTTGACTCCGTGCGGCGACTGACATTACTCTATGAGACTGCAGATGTCGAGGAGATGTTAAACCCGACCCAGATTCTACAGCAGTTGATTGATTGGACAAACCCAAGTCGGGTGGTACGCCTCAACAGCAGTGGACAGATGGCTGACGGTGGTGGCAAGGATGATGTGCAGTGCTATGTGGCTATTGACATGATGAACCGGCTGCTTGATGACAAAGCTCCTGGTAAGGACGAACGTAAAGCGCTAATCAGCGGATTCACACGACTCTATATTCCTGATACAACCCCGATAGAGCAGCTGAAGGAGTTGTTTGAGCTGATCGACGAATATGTCAGCGAGGGCGACATTACTGAGGCCTACGCAAAGAATGCAATGCAGCGTTTCTACAACGAGATTAAGAGTACAATAGAGCGTGCGGAGCAGTTACTTGTAACCAAACCAGAGGAAAAGGAAGAGGAAGAGCTGGTACTCATCCACGGAGCAAACGAGAATCCCGAGGAAAGTACACAGAAGGATCCTGAAGAGAGTGCTGAAAAGGAAGCTCATGAAGAAGAAACGGAACCTGTTGAATCCGAGCTTCTTGCAGAAGTCGGGGAAGGACCAGCCGAGTCTTCATTGGTTGCTGAACCGGTTGCAGAGGATGAAGCCGAAGAAGAAAACCAAGTCGAAAATAGTGTCTCTGAAGTTGACCGAGAGAGCGAAGAAGAGGAATCTGGTCTGAAATCATTATCGCCAGAAGCCGATGTCTCCGAGTCGGAAGATGAGGCCATATTAGATCAGACTGATGAAAAAGAACCAGAGGAAAAAGATGATTATGAGGAGGAGGAGGAGGAGGAAGAGGACGATGATGATGATGATGACTTGATTCCGGAAACTAGCAATGAATCCGGTAGCCGACGCACCAGTTCTAGCAGCCGCACCAGTGATGTTTCCCACGCTTCGCGAAGTACCCGCAGCAAGTCAAGGGCCTCTGCTCAGCCTGAAGCGGTAGAAGAGGAAGCTAATACCAAGTCAAAGTCTCCGCTCAAGTCTACAAAGCACAAGTCAAAATCCTCCAAAGCGATTTTTAAAGGCAAGTCATTGTCAAAGGACAAGTCTAAGGACAAGTCCAAATCTCGCAAGAGCAAGAGTAGCAGAGTCAGCCACTCCCGCAATGGTGATGATAATGATGACCGCCCTAGCAAACGGCAGCGGCGCACTTCTCGTCGCAGCGGCTAAAAGCGATATGATGTGATTCTAATCAATAACACCCTTTAGAACCTCAACAATGACTAGAGATTTTTCTTTTTTTGTTTCTTTGTATTATCTACCTTTATGTCTATATATTTATTTAATGTTGTTTCGTCTTCTTTTTGCTTTGTGTTTTTTTGTTTAAGATGTTGATGAGCTAACAGTGGATCATCAACAATAGTAGTAAATGATTGGAGTTTTGGCTGGGCTGTCTAAAAGTTAATGCTGGGGAAGTTACGTATCGCCAACCCGTGTTACTACATGCAGGCCAGCGGGTTGTGGTTGAGATTCCTTGTATCTAATCTGATTGATATGGTTTCAACCTGGCGAATAGTGTCAAAAGTAAGTGGCCGATGCCAAGGAAAACTAGAAGATCCTCCTTCGTGCCTCCTTGTATGTGCGTGTTGTCAGTGACAAAAAAAAATTAAAATAAAATAACAATTTGCGACGATACGAGGTGGGCATAAATGTGCATGTGATGCTTGCCAGGTGGGTTTTTCTCGAGGTGGCCTCTATGAATACGGGGTTATTGAAATTCTTTCTGTTTTAAACACTCTCTCTTCTGGTTCTATTTTATTATTATCGTTGCCCATTACAGTCTGATTTGTTTTGTTTTTTTTTTGTTTTTTTTTTTTTTTTTTTTTTTTTTTTTTTCTTTTTTTTCTTTTTTTTTTTTTTGTTTTTTTTTTTTTTTTTTTTTTTTTTTTT
>Ga0160505_100683_pt1 | contig 18176 bp, 12 predicted proteins | sample DIDeMG_FD_108225 | JGI IMG/M metagenome (GOLD analysis project Ga0160505, IMG submission 108225) | Enriched chicken feces microbial communities from UW Madison campus, WI, USA - DID2874_E49_Stillage MG | ecosystem: Host-associated > Birds > Digestive system > Large intestine > Fecal ... | reverse complement strand
ATATTTTTTTTTAAAAAAAAAAATATAAATAAAAAATATTTTTTTTTTTATAAAAAAATAAAAAAAAAAAAAAAAAAATATAAAACAAAAAAAATAAAAAAAAAAAAAAAAAAAAAAAAAAAAAGTTACGGAGTAATCCGAGATAAGCTTAATTGGGCAATATGGCACACATAGTTTGAAAAGATGCCCTTTTTTTTGACCCACGGTCGCTATACATGACAATAACGACTACGGCGATGGTCTTCGGTTTTCAATATAAAAAAAAAAAAAAAAAAAAAAAAACCTTTCAAGAATTAATGATAAATGTCACATCTACTACTCTTGTACATCTATACAATTGTTGATACCATCAATAGTTCCAAATTAACCATGCATAAAAATACAATTTTCAGCCATTGTCCCAGTGGTGGACAAAAATCGATTTCCATCATTTGGTATTGGGTATATCCTAAATCAACATACCGTATTATAATTTCCATGATAAATTCGTTTAAATACATTTTTATTTATTTTTTCTTTTTTTTTTCTTTTTTCGGAATTAGACGTCCATCTGTCTATACTCTTAACGAGTCCGGATAATACCAGCCGCAGCCAACAGGTTGATCTTTCTGCGTACCTCAGGGTTCTTCATGTGATCTCTGAGCGCGGCAGGGTTGCCTTGGGCCTGTTGCAGAATCGTGTTCATAATAGGGTCCTGCAGGATCTCGACAATTTCAGGGTCCTTGCTTGCGCGATCAAGCGTCTCCTGTTCAGTCTCGTTCTCCTGGCGTTGGAATCTGCCTTGCAAGGCTCTGGTGTAAATATCATCAATCTCACCAGCATGGTTTCCCTCAGGATCAATAGCACGAGCCGCCTCAAGAGTAGCAATACACTTTTGGAACTCTCTCATAGCAAGCTGGGCAGTGGCCTTTCTCGAGTAAGCCTTGAAAAACTTGGGGTCCTGCTCAATGGCAGCATCACAGTCCTTGACAACCTCGGGGAATGACATCAACTTCAGGTACGCAGCAGCACGGTTGGCGTAACCTCTGGGGTCCTTGGGCGCTCTCTTAATGGCCTCAGTGTAAAGCTTGACAGCCTCAGGCCAGTTGGCTTCCTTAAACTTGGCGTTACCAGCATCTCTGGCCTCATCAGCAAGAGCAGGGTTAACATAGGCCTCAGCCTCAGCAGTCTTCAGCTCCTTCTCAGCAGCTCTCAGCTTGGCCAGAGTGTCAGGAGTTCTGTGTTCGGTAAGAGCTCTGTTAAAGTACTCAATGGCGCCCTTCAGATCACCCTTCTTCTGGGAAGCAGTACCAGCACGGGAAAATGCCTTGGCAAGCAGCTTATAATCAGCAAAGACTTCTCTTCCGTGCTCAATAGCCAACTTGCAGGTAGCAATGGCAGCATCATAATCCTTCTTCTCAAACTCAGCAGCAGCTCTGTTGTTGAGGTACGTGATGTCGGAGTCCAGCTCCCAGGCCTTGTTGTATAGAGCAATGGCCTCGTCAAACTTACGCTGCTTGTAGAGAGTGTTACCCTCGGCCTTGGCCTCGAGAGCAAGCACCTTGTTCTTCTTCTTCTCAGCCTCTTCAGGGTCGACCTCTTCCTCGACAACGGGTTCAGGCTCCTTGGGGGTCTCCTTAGGCTTGGGGGCCTCTTTAGGGGCCTCCTTAGACTCCTCGGCGGCAGGAGCATCAGGCATCTCAGTATCAATACCCAAGGCAACAGCAATAGCCTGCATCAATCTGGGGTCCTTAGAGGCGCTCTGAATAGCAGCCATGGGGTTCTTTCCAACCTCTTGCAACTGAGTCAAAAAGTTGGGGTCCTTCATGAACTCACTGGTCTTGGGGTTGCTGGCCAGCTTAGCGAGAACCTGGGGATCGGTAAACATGCTACCCATGCCCATATCGGGAGTAGTGCCGTCAGCAGCAGCCTCACGCTCAATTGCTTCATTAACGCTCTTCAGGCCGCTGATGGCCATGGCATTGCTAGGCTCCTTCTCAATGGCGGTTTCGTAAGCATCTTTAGCACCGACCAGATCACCCTGGCCAAACAGAGCAGCACCCTTTCTGTTCCAGCCCTTGGCCCAACTAGGGTTAATCTTGACACACTCATTAGCATCTTCCAATGCCTTGTCAAACTGTCTCAGCGAGGCGTACGAGGCAGATCTGTTTGAGTATAAAACGTGGTTGGGGGTCTCAGAAGCCTCAATGGCCTTGGTGAAAAGCTCGACGGCGGCATCAAATCTCTTGGCAGAGAAGGCAGCATTGCCTTCAGCTTTGTAAGTTTCAGCTTGTGACATTGTGTATATTTATGTTTCGTGTGGGGATAATGATGAATCAAATCAAAGGTAGGTGGGAAGAAAAACGAAGAGCAGATGGTCATGTTTTTAAACTTTGGACGGTGAAAGTTCCAGAAGAATTCTCTCCAAACCGAAAAAAATACCATCATGTGATTAGATAAAGTTATGTAATATCCACAACAATCTAATTCGTAAATCTGATATTCTAGGTTGTAACACCTAGGTCTCTTATTTTAATCACAAAAACTCTCAGCTTTCAATTTAAATCTCTGTTCTGGAGAACCAATGCAAAAAGGTGGATGAGACCATAGTTTAATTACTTTGCTATATTGAGTGTACTAATTATTTTTGAGGAAAATAAAAATTATCTAAAGATTTAATTGATTCATGTTGATTCACCATGAATTTAAAGTATTAGGCAGGAGTTACTTTGGCATTTGGCTAACATAACCCATCCAAGGTTAGCTCTATACCGTTTCGCAGTGACTGTTTTAACAATGAGAATTATTAAATGTGCTAGATATATTTATTATATTTTTTCCCTCCATTCCCAATCATTAAACCTAGCTATTATTGTTTGCGATATTTCTTGGTTGTGTACCTACTAGGGCGCATACCACCGGAGGATTGAGGCTGCTTTACTTCGCTGACCTGTAAGACACCAGGGTACGCAGCCTGTAGCACTGGGTACTTGGGTGAAGGCTGCACCTGCAACTCCGCAGGCGTGGTCTCGCCAACCAGCCGCGCAAGGATATTTTGAATCTTGATTGCCAGTCGTCTTTCCTCGGGCGTGACTACGAAAGCGGATGCATCGCTCTTAGCCAAACGCACGCGCTGCTTATTTTGCAATTCAAGAATAAGGCGCGAGAGCAGGGCCTGCTCAGTGTTGGTCTTGGCAGCTTCAATTTCATCTTCATCAATAAAGTGATCAGGCGCCCATGTTAACGTGCTTAAGAAGTCAAGATCTTCTTCAGCAGTCTCAGACAAGATCTTTTCAACAGCGGTATCGGGAGAAATCGCGTCAGTGGAAGCGTCTACATCAGGCATTTCTACATCACCCTTATCGTTGTTATCGCTAGATTCCTCGGATTTCTTGCCATTCTCCTGTTTGGAAGAATCACCATTTTGTGACGCCTTGGCTTCATTAACTTTATCATCAATGATAGCCTGGATAGCGCCGTTCGATTCAGCAACCTTTTTCGAGTATTTTTCATACCACACAGTATTCACGACTGTTTCATCAACAACAGCATTAGCCTGATCAACTGTAGGCGCAAAACTTTGATATGGGCCATTATTCAAAAACTTGGGAAGAGGTAAAGAGACACTGCTGGGATGTACAAAACCTGTCATAAATTCAGTGGGAGGAATGGCAGGATGAGGAACCATTGATATCTTGGGCGAAATATATGAAAGCTGGTAAGATGCGGTAGGGCCTGAGTAAGGCAGGCTGCGAGTTGTGTTGAATATCGACGGAATCTTGAAGTCTCGAGGATCTAGAGTGGATTTGCCGTTGTTGGTTGAAAAAAGGGGACCGTTTTGCGTAAGCACGAAAAAAGATTCTCCATATTGTTCCTGCACATCTGCATAGATCTTCTGGAAACCGTCAAGAACGTCAGCCTCGAACTCATCTTCTTCGTACGCGTCTTCTTCCTGCTCTGGCTTGTTATCTTCGACGCCCTGCGGAATGGACGTATCAACAGCAGCAACCTCTGTCGACACAGGACCATCCTCAGTTCCCTTTCCGTTCAGTAACACATGTCCTTCGTCAGCGAGGACTTCATCAGGCAGCAGCAGGCTGAACCTCACGCCCTCACGCAGTATCAAGTCAAGCGAAAAATTAAAAAGGTCCGTCAGAACTCGGTACTCTTCGGAGCCAATGGCATAGTTAAGTAATTGGTATTTGTATGCGAGTTTCAGATCGTTGTAAAAAGGATATAGGCTCGATGTTTTCGAGTAAGTCGCGTCGGTGACTTTGGTTCTGATGCTGGATTTTTCAGCCTTGTCGTCCTGAAGAAATGTGTGGGTGTTGGCAATGGATAGGTCAGCCGGGACAGCTTTGGCGTCTAATAGCTGCGTTCCTAGTTCTGTTCTGGGAAAAAGTTAGAATCGAAAATTAACAAATAGCGGGATGTCAACTTACGAGTCTATTAATGAAAAAACATCGTTTATCAGGTTTGTCAACAGCTTGGTGATATCCTTAGTTGTGGAGTTTTCTGCTAAGGGTTAGCAACCTCGAGTTTATCTTAGCAGCAAAATAATACCTACTCGATGGCATTGTTCTAACACTCAAGTGTTCTGGGAGTGGGTGGTATTGCGATTATTTCAGATTTACAAGTTCACTGAAATGAAATTTTTCAAAGTCGCGTCGGGGCTTTCTGTTTTTGTTTTCTCAAGAAGGTTGAAACAGCAGTAACAACAGCATCAAATAAAATAAAAATAAAAATAAAAAAATTAAAAGTTGTGCAAATGGAAGGGGAGAAAAAAAAAAGAAAGAAAAAATCACCAGCAAAGGTTAGGGTAAATGTTATATGATAAGTGGTTAGGGTATATACACCTTCCTGTCTTTTCATCTTGGCCTTTTTCTCCAAGATCATAGTCATTGTTGGCACAACACACGACACGTACAAGTGCATAGGTCTCTAGCAACACGATGGACGACTCAGACGATGAATACGTTGATGAATCTCCTGCTCCCAATTCTAAGGATGCTGATGGCTCTCACAAGCGGACCAGAGCCAAAGGTGGGGACAGTGGCCGTGGCGGCGGCGGCAGTATTGAGAATCTAAAAGGCGCAAACGGTGGCTATGCCTGGGAGGACGAGTACCACCGCAGTTGGGACGTTGTTAAGGAAGACGAAGAGGGTAGTTTGGCTGGAGTTGTGGCAGGCATGGTAGAGGCATCAAAGAAACGGCGAATTCTGAAATCAAGCACACCATTTCAAAGAGGTATTATCCGGAACTTTGTGTTGGTGCTTGACATGAGTTTTGCGATGCTTGAGAAAGACTTGCTGCCTAACAGGTACCAGCTAATGCTGAACTACGCGATTGAGTTTGTCACGGAGTTTTACGACCAAAACCCCATCTCCCAGCTCGCCATTGTGGGTATGCGCGAGGGCTTGGCCGTCCTGATATCAGATCTGAGCGGAAGCCCGCATGAGCACCTTGCAGCTTTGCAGGGAATTAGAAAACAAGAGCCCAAGGGCGATCCGTCACTGCAGAATGCATTGGAAATGGCAAGAGGTCTCCTTTATCATGTTCCTTCACACTGTACACGAGAAGTTCTTCTAATCTTTGGTGCCCTTTTCTCATCGGACCCCGGCGACATTCATGAAACCGTCAGGCACCTTGTGAAAAACAAGGTGAGAGTCAGTATTATTGGTCTGGCGGCTCAGGTTGCCATCTGTCAGGAAATTTGTTCAAAAACCAATTTTGGCGATAACAGCTCATACGGCGTCATTCTGAATGATGTTCATTTCAAAGAACTTTTAAACGAGTCGACAACGCCGCTGGCAGTCAATAAGCTTTCAACGCACAAGTCGAGTACGTTAGTTCAGATGGGTTTTCCGTCAAGAATCTCTGAGACTACTTCGACGCTTTGTTCTTGTCATTCCCAAATCACGCGTGGTGGATATATTTGCCCTCAGTGCAACGCCAAAGTTTGTGCGCTGCCTACGCAATGCCCGTGCTGTAACCTTACTCTCGTTCTTTCTACCCACCTTGCTCGTTCGTACCATCACCTTTTCCCTCTCAAGCCATTCGAAGAGGTTCCTCCCTCATATGCATATCTATCGTCAAGCTGTTACTCCTGCCTCGTACCCTTTCCGGAAATTTCATCGGCGCACGTAGCGCAGAATAGTGACATTCACACACATAGGTTTTTATGTCCAGACTGCAACAATCATTTTTGTATTGATTGCGACCTTTACTGTCACGAAACTCTTCATAACTGCCCTGGTTGCGAGTCCGTTTCTATTAAGCCTAAGCCGGTCAAGAAACCCCAACAGCGGCTTAAATTGACATGATTATATTTATTGTAACTTATTATTAAATTTTTTTTTTGTCTCTATAAAAACTTTTACTATTTTTGTATGTAGTTTGGTTTGGTTTGTTTTTTGGTTATTTTTTCCTAATGCCACTTAAATAGAATTTTCAGATTTACTTAGGTACAACCCAGTGGACACCTTCTTTAACTTGAATGACCTTCTTCACGGGTAAATCCCAGCCAACACCACCGGTACCAATGGCAGCACCCATACGGGGAACGACCCAACATTCTCTCTTGGTAGGTGTGATCATCTTAGGACCGTATGGTGGGCCCAGAGGCTTGGAATAGGTGATGAGGGAAGACTCCTTTGCAACGTTGGTAAGCTGAGCAGGAGTGATATCACAAAGAACCTTCATGCGGATTTTGCCGAGCGCAGGGTTACCACTAGCATCAGTCTCTTCAATGTTACTATTGTTTTGACTAACTTGAAGACTATGGTACACAACATAGTCTGGCGGCACACTGCCAGCCTCTGTTAACACAGAGCCGGGGTGGATATAAACGAATGGATCAAGCTCCTCATGCGCACTTGTGCGCAGGCGCGAGGGGAATAGCGTCATGTAAGGGAATGAAATAATTCTTGTCTTTGAACGAAGCGGCAGATCCGTTCTAACAATATCTGCACGCACAGCAATTTGATCCAGAAAGCCAGCAGAGATCATCTGCTTGATGGCCTTGACTTGTGTAGCGGTAGGTGGCTTCAATTTGGACGAAAGCTTGGCAACAGTTGCGTCAACAGCATCAGACTTGGTGTTGACAGCAACAATGTATGAAACTTGGCCACGGAGCTTTTTAATTTCCTCCATGATCTTATGACGCAGGTAGTGAGATCTGCAAAAGTCATCTCTCGTCTTGGTAAAGTCATAAGCACAAACAGCACATAGCAACTTTAGGGCATCACTCTTGGGATCAAGAGAAGCAAACTTCGCATGAACCTTGTGGTAATCAGCTTTCATCTGGCGCTTGAATTCCTTTTCTTCGATGGACTCTGGCTCTTCTTCTGGCTGTTCATCATAGTCATCGCGATCTTCATCAGTCTTGGGCGCAGGAATCTCAGGCTTCTTGGCAATGCCAAGCTCATGCTGGCCAATGAAAGGATCACCAACAGACAATCCGGCAACAATACCAACAATGTAAGGCAGACACTCTAGCTGGTCACCAATAATAAGCATCTTTGCAAATCTTGGACTGAGAGGGAAAAGAGACATTGATCTACCAAGAGTTGTGAGGTTTTCCTTTTCATTCAAAGCACCCAAATACTTGAGAAGGTTCAAACCCTTCTGTAGAGAATTTCTATCGGGTGGAGTGGGGAAGGGGAAGTTCACAATCTTATCAATACCCATAGCTTTCATCTGCAGGACAAGACCATCAATGGGCATGCGCAAAATCTCGGGCTTGGAAAATTGCTCAAAGTCACGCTCGTAGACAGCAGAAGAAAATACACGGTAACAGTGACCAGGTCCAGTACGACCAGCACGACCAGATCTTTGGCCAGCACTAGCCTTACTAATCCAGTTAACCATGAACTGCTGAACACCAGTCTCCTCATCGTAGACACGCTCCTTGGAACGACCGCAGTCTACAACGTATCTGATTCCAGGAATAGTCAAGGAAGTCTCAGCAACGTTAGTAGCAACAACACAAAGTCTGGATCCAGCAGGAGGCTCTTCAAAGACCTTCATTTGTTCCTTTGTAGGAAGCAGCGAGTACAGAGGGAGAACATGCAAAGGCGCATTAGCATCCTGGCCTTCTTCCAGAGTCTCATCAAATCCCTCCTCATCTTCTTCCTCTTCGGCAACGTCAAAATCATCTACCTCGTTGTCGTTAATATCAATACCAAAATCAATATCTTCAACTTCGGCAACAGCGTCTTTAGAGTTCACTCTCACAGAAATGTCGGCCTCCTTCTTGGGCTCAGAAACCCTTTTCTTAAATGGGAATGCTTTTTTCAGACGCTTGCACATAGTGGTAATTTCGTTTTGACCAGTCAAAAAGATCAAAATACCACCAGGGGGCAGTTTCTGATGGATCTTGCATGCCTTTCTGTGGACTTCATCAAGGTAGTTGAAGGGAGTTTTCTTGTTGAAGTGAACAGAGACAGGATATTGTCTGGCATCAACCTTGAGTACCGGTGGCGGCACATCAAACAAAGTAGTGTTTTCGGTAAAGTCAGAGACTCTCAAAGTAGCAGACATGATAATGAGCTTTAACGGCTTGAACTTTTCAGGGTTCTCAGTCGCCATTTCTCGGCGCAGCTTCAAAATACGACTCAGAACACCAATCAGGATATCAGTGTTGACGTTGCGTTCATGTGCCTCATCAATGATAATAGCAGAGTATTTGGTGAGAGCAAAATCATTGCTTAATTCTCTTAGCAAAACACCATCAGTCATAAACTTCAGGGCAGTGTCACTCTTGACATTGGCATCGAAACGAATCTGGTAACCCACAACATGACCCTTATCACCAAGTTCTTCTGTGACACGCTTGGCCATACTAACGGCTGCAACTCTTCTGGGCTGGGTAATACCAATCAAACCGGGGTTGTCACTACCAGGGTTACCGTATCCAGATTCAAAGAGGAACTGAGGAACCTGGGTGGTTTTACCACTACCAGTCTCACCACAGATAACCACACAATCATTGTTATGAATAGCTTCCATAATCCGTTGTTCCTCAGCAACAACAGGCAACTTTAGTCTTACTGCTTGAACCTCTTCGGATCTGTTAACATTGACAAAGAATGCCTTACGGTCGTTCTTCAGATGGGGGTTAGAGAAGTCCACGGGGAGGGCTTCTTTATCTTCAGGACGCTCAACTGGAACGTAGGTGCCCTCGTATTTGGGAATCTCAAGATTTAGCGGCTGTTCGTCGTTTTGAGTCTTGGCCCAGTCGTTGAACATCTGACCCTTGGACTTCTTTTCAGCGAACGGGTCTTGATCCTCTTCTTCGTCTTCTTCTTCCTCTTCGTCGTCTTCCTCATCGTCTTCTTCTTCTTCTTCTTCGTCTTCGTCTTTGTCTTCGTCGTCTTCCTCTTCTTCTTCGTCGTCATTATTTTCATTAACATCAAGAGTATCGGCCTTGGCAGGTTTATCATCAAAACCAGTCCATTCATCATCTTCATCTGCACTGACTGCTTCTTCTTCTTCTTCATCTTCTTCATCTTCTTGATCAGATCCAAATCCAGACTCAGAGCCAGAAGCATCACTATCACCAGAACCCTCTTCATCCTCAGAACTAGTCTCGCCATCAATCTCTGCCAGGTCAATGCCATGCTTTTTCGCTTTAGCAGCCGCCAGCTTTGATCTCCAGTTGTAGGAAGTCGATTTCACCTTTTCAACAGTCGGAATATTAGAAAAGCCAAAACCAGTGCCCACTGGTGCTTTTGGCCGGTAGTCGATGAAAACAGAAGTATTCTTGTCCTTCGGGTCTTCATCGTCGGAAGATTCTTTGGGATTTTCAGCGGGCTTGAAAATCTTTCGCATATCTTCGTCGTCTTCCCAGTTTTTGACTGACCGCTCTTCATAAAGAATGCTTTTACTCTCAGCGTTACCACGGCCGGTTTGTTCAAGTAAAAGGGCTTCTTCAAACTTTTGGCGCTTAGTCTCGCGGCCTGCGCCCAGGTCTTTCATTGATTTCAAAAAACCAGTATCAATCTTTGAGCCAGATAGCTTTTCAAGAAGGACCTTCTTTTCTTCTTTCTTAACTTGTTTCTCCTATAGCAAACAAAAAAATTCAATCTAGTTAGTATAATATAACAGCATCAAGCAAAGCTAGCAAACAGAGACTTACAATGTATTTTTCGAGACGTTTCCGCTTAGTTCTTGACATTTTGCTTTCTTCTTTCGGCCTGAGGCTTTCCTCCAGTTTCCGTTTCTTTTCCAGCTTTTCTGCCTTTGTCATTGGCTGTAGAATTTCGGCATTGGGGTTATATTCCTCTTCTTCCTCCTTGTGGTGCTCAGAGTTGGCGTCATCTTCAACCCGGAAACTCTTTTGGCGGGCACGCTTCAGCTTCTCTTGCTTGGCAACCATACCCGAGCGGGCCTTTTCGTTGAACCTTACTCTATATTTTCCCATGGTGTTTTGTGTATTTTATATGGGTTTGGCGTAAGTATCGAGATGCTGGTTAGATGTGTGGTCAAGGCCTTGAACAAAGTACTGAAAGAAATCGTTGATCCTGAAAATAAAAAAATTTCAACTGTTCCCTACGAATTGGGAGTTTCTTCACAGAATTTTTTTTTAAAACCCTTGACCTGATTGGGATTTTTCAAATCAGAACTTTTGTGATCACAAACAAAAATATGGGCAGACATAATTAATATACAAGTGGATGTTTATTTCATATTTACTTGTGTATTATTGATTTATTTCATTGAACCGACTAAGGTTATTGTCTTACGACACTATATTTAATTTTCTCCAGGAATATTTAAATCACGTAAGTAGGCCACCAGTTTGGCAGGATCTAGCACAGGCACTAAAATGTTGTTAGTATAAGAAAGAAAGAGAGAGAAAAAAAAAAAAGGGACATACAGTTATACGTGCTGGCCGCAGGAAGCTGGCTTAAAACATTCATGATCGAAGATGGCAGGGAGATGCCACTTTGTTGGGTTGCACCGCTAGGCCCAGTAGAGATATTGGCATTTTTCAAGCCAAGAATGTCGGAGCTATCGTTGCGATGGTGACGCTTTCTACGTTTTCTTGAGCTCTGATCGCTTTCATTATCGCTATCAGAAGACGACATATCACCAATAAGGGCAGCTGGTGCCGTGGGCGGCTCGGCCCGCTTGTGACGAAAATCAATTTCTCTAATCGGATTATAGTTTTTAGCATCGTATCTCTTGATAAATAAGTCAATTGATGATTCTGAAACAGAAACAAAAGGTTAGTAAAATAAAAACACAAAATGTTAGAAGAGAAAAATATCGCTTACCTTCTGGATACAAGGCCCTGTATCTATCTTCTAATTTTTTCAATGAAACAAGTTCTCCGAATTTCGACTCGTATTTCAAAAACAAAATATAAATATTCTTGGCATCAGCAGGCGGGATCTTGGAAATAGACTTTTCAAACAAAGCACGGGCATTGGTGTCATCGTTAATTCGAATCAAAAAATCAATATATCTTTCAATGTACTCTGCATTTGACGAAAATCGTTTTAAACCAATTTCCAAAATCTTGGTTGCAATATCAGCTTTATCATTCTGTAATTCCATAAACGCAGATGCAATATAAATTTGGAAGGTCGAAAATGGGAGCTTTCGGCACTCGCTAAAGATAAGTCTGGCCTGAGAAATTCCCTCCATACGCTTGACTGCTCTCATGAAAGCAATGTAGGCATAAGTAAAATTTTTTGAATCCTCGGCAAACTGCTTCTCTAGAGAAACAGTTCTAGCTGAAGTCTCAGACTCAGCCTTAGCCTCATTGATAGTAGCCTCTAGCTTCTCGAGTTCTTTCTTCATGTTAGCAATAAGAGTCTCATATGTTGTTCTGGCAGCAGTGCGCTGACCAGCAGTCTCATAAATCTCAGCTGTCTTGAAAAATAATAGGGCACTGGTGGGGTTAGCTTTTCTGCCCATCTCCAGAACCTCTAGACCCTTGTCAATGGTATCTGGATTTGAAGAAAATGCATACTCGGCAGCCTCGAACCAGATTTCTGGGTAGAACCAAAGATCCATTGTTGCTTGACTATACGCGTAGCTCACACGTTGTTTTATAGTATCTTCACTTGTGAGCTCTAGCGGGTTCTTCTTCTCCCAGTTAATCCAATTGTGCCACAACTGTAGCTGGCGATCTTCACTGCGTGTCCATCTGCGATTGTGAGGGTTACCAGTCTTGTTAAGACCATTGGTTAAGTTTTGGAGCTCTTTTAAGCAGGAGCGGGCAGTCATGTAAATGGCAGACCGCTCGGCTAGAAACTTTCTTGCAGTGCTTCTATTGATACTATTCTCAAAAGAATTGTATCCATGCCAGATGCTTTCAAGATTGTTGAGGGGAATGCAGACGGCCTGTCTATAGATTTTTCTGAGTGTATCCATCTGCTGTTGTTGCTCCCATGTGTTGGAGTTCTCCTTGCTCTTGATGAAATCAATGTACCGTGACCAAATCTTTCCGCTCTCACGGTCGATTCCGATTTTGCTGAGAACAAAATCATAAGTCTGCTGGATGGTCGTCTGAGCCTTGATGCCATGAAGCTGAACATTGTTGGTTCGTAACACGTATTCAAGATATTTCTGCCAAAGTTCCACGCTGTAAACAGTAGTCAAAGACCTTGAGAAAAGCTTTTCGACCCTCAGAAACTCACTAAGAGATAATTCGAGTGTAACGTAAGCGACCCAGATCCTTGCGGCAAGAGGGAAAATCTCAAGTACTTTTTCATAAACTTCTCTTAATTTCTCATGTTTGCCAGAGTTTTGCAGAGTTTTGATCAATGCATTCCAATTGTCAATGTTTTGCGGGTTGTTGGCAGCTTGCTCTTCTAGTTGTGCAAGAGTATAGCGCTTCTGTTTTTCCTGCTTCGTCTTTGGTGCTTGGGGTAGGCTGGCAGGAATATTTTGCATAGCCGCGGGGCCAGTAGGAATGTGTTGATGAATGACAACCGGTTTCTTGGGGATCATGGGCGCAGAAGGCTCGTATTCTTCGTCCTCATCGTCCTCGTTATCATCTTTAGCTCCGTTAGACTCTATGATAAAAGCACTGTTGAATTTTCCGGCCAATCCAGAAAGTGGTTCTGTCGGGGTTTGTTCGGCTGATGGCGTAGGCTGTTCGGGTGTCTGTTCGGGCTGTTCACTCGACGCTGTCTCGGTCTGCTCAGAAGGTGTTGGTTCAGTGTCTAGACCAGGCAAAGCTGCTTGCTGCTCTACAGGCGGTTTATCAGAATTTTCAACCAACGTAGTCTCTGTTTGCTCTGCTGAAACTGGCTTCGTTTGTTCAGGCTGCTCAGGCTGATCAGGCGCAGTAGTCTCAGTCGTCTCAGTCGAGGTCTGTTCTGGCGATTTTTGTTGTTCAACTGGCTCTTCCATAGGGGTATCAACAGTCGATTTATCTTTAGGCACAATAGGCTCAGTGTTATTTTCTGCCGCAGCTATCACAACCTCTTCTTTCTGCTCTTCGTTCGCAGGCTGTGCAGCTGGCGCGTCTTGCATCGGCACGTCCTGATCAGCAGCGACAACAGAAGCTGAAGGCACTTCAGCTTCAGCCGCAATAGTACTGTCAGTGGCAACAGCGGCGGATTGAGCAGCTTTAAAAGCCTGCTCACTAGCAACATCTACCATAGGTTGTTCAGTGCTATCTGCCATGTTATATATTGTTGTTTAACGCGTCGTAAATGAATTTAATTGACGATTAATTTGACTTTTGTTTTCATTCAAAGAACAATGAGTTCAAAAAGGTGAAAAATAAAATTTTGGTGCTTTGGTATGGGAAGATTTCGTGTTTTCATGGTAATCATTACAAAGAAGTACGTAATACATTAGTTATTGTTGTAAGTTTATTTTTTAAATTATATGTCATAGGTTTTTATCATAAAACCTAAAATCTGGATAGGCCTGAATTTTCAACCACCCCGATCTTGCAAAGACCCATATTTCTTCTAAACAACCGTCTTTCTTTTCACGAACGGCTTCTTCTATACACATACACACTAGACTTATGACTGAACAGAATATTCTTGAACTTCATGTCTGGGGTACCCATGACTCAGAGAAGTTACCTAGTTTTTCGCCAGACTCTCTAGCAGCCATCTGGTATATCCAGTCAGTTCTGGGCAATGATGCTGGCGTCGATAATAGTGAATATAAGCTGGTGGTAAAGGGAAGTTCAAATACTGCAATTTCTAGTACAGGTGCCTTGCCGGCACTTAGACATGAGGGCAAGGTTTACGGTGGGTACATCGGAATTGTGCGATACCTGAAATCAATCGGACTTGATTTGGATGCAGACTCTCGCCGTGATTATGCGACTATCACCAGGTAAGACAATTAATTTCAGCGTTTCCATTTTTTTTTAGAGATATTCTAACAAGTTGCTTGATCAAGTGGTCTCAACTATGTTGACACTCAACTTGCAGTTATTTCCCAGTACATGCTCTATGCACAGCCCGAAAACTATGATGGATTCACTCGGCCGGTCATCTCGACGCTGATCCCCTTTCCTATGCAGTACCGTGTGCCACTGCATCAGAAGGACATTGCTGTGCGTCAGTGCGCTGCTGTCGGGCTACTAACTGCCAGTGGTGCTAACCAAAAGGCGTCGCCCGACACAGCGGAACGATACCCGTCTTTAAGCAAATTGCAGGAGCAGCTCGAGGCCGCGCGCCGTAAGTCCGCGCTGTTTATGGGTCGCGCCCGGGACAACATGCGCGTACTTGCATACTGTCATGAAGTGCTTGACACTCTGCTCGCCAATAAACTGGTGGATCCCACACTATCTGCTGAGGAACTGGAGAAGAGAGGTGGTAAGCTTGACTCTGTGGAGCTGTTAGTCGCAGCACATCTGCGTGTACAGACCCTAGATGAATTACCTGTACAGGTCGTTGCTTCGCTATTGAAGAATGAGTATGTAGAGTTATGGCAGTACCTTTCTGCTGTGTGGTTGAAGCTCAATGCAAGCGAGGTCGAAGTCGTGGCTGCAGCACCAGAGGACGTTCCAAACCTTACCAACTACGTAAAGAGCTTTTTTTACTAGGGAAATTGGTATGTTTTCTTAGCATCCAAGCTGGATAATTGTACATAGAACTAATAGGTAGAATGTGGGCATAGTATTCACACAGAGCTCAAAAAAAATTTAATAATAAAATGAATAAGAAAAGAATAAAAAAGAAACAGGAGAATGTGATAGTCAATTAGAGTAGAAACAAGATATAGTATTCAAAAGAACAGATGAGGATATATGTACAAAGCAGGCTAATCACGTCTTTAGGCCCTCTAATGGCATCGAGAAGGATACTAGTGAGCCCATTTACAAATGAACAAGCACAGAACAACAAAAGAAAAAGTAAACAAAGATACAATAAAAAGAAACTGCTTAGACACTGAAGCCGTAACCCTTCATGCAGACCTTGTACTTCTCGATAAGCTCGTTGCACTTGCCAGACTCCTGGCCGTTAAACAGAAGGCACTCGTCACGCAGAGACTTCTCGTCGGTGCACACGCAGCAAGGCTTGACCTCTAAAAACACAAAATCAGTTAGGAAAACATTTCAAATACAACCTACATTGGACATGGCTGATACTCAAGTAGGCGTAATAAAATATGGAGGTTACATACTGACAGGCTCTTTAGGAGCTGTTTAATCAAGAAAAAGACATTAGTCAGCTGAAGACTGGCATAACAAACGATCACAACATACCATGAGCAGGGCAGGACTCGGGGATAGCAGCAGCAGGGGCAGGAGTAGACATGATGATAGTATATGGGTTGATTCTAAAATGCGGGTGTGCGTGAATTGGAAGAGTAAAAAAAAAAAAAGGAAAGAAAAGAGAACGAAATTTTTCAATAAAAAAAAATTAAATTAAAGATTTATTATTGTCCGAAGAAGAAAGTCTCGTTGATTTAAGCTTGGATGATGAAATTTGCAATTTCAAATCAACGCATTTGCCCCAAGTTTCAGTTTTCAACCGTTCCTATTACCGTTGTTGATATTATTCATTTTTAACTTGCTCGTTACTGTTGATACATTACTAACGAACTAGAATAACAGCAATAACAACAACCACAAGAACACATGGGTTTATAGCGTGTAAGTTAAACATCTATAATCTTGCAAAATGCCTGCTTATACCACGGCGTTTGTTCCCGAAATCTGCCGGACACAGGGTCAAAGCGTCATGGTCCGTTGGAGTCAGCCGGAAGGACCGTCATCTGTCTACGTGAGCAATTATCTGAGTAATGCATATCATGTGACATGTCGGGTCTTGAAACAAAGTACACTAAACACAAATATTGGTAATCATCATGTCATCTTGTTTTAGGTTTTTGTCCACGTGAGATTTGGGCTTAACAACAAAAGCACTTGTGACTTGGGTTTTATTTCTTTTTCAACAGAGTCAGACATGGAGTTAGAACCAATATCTCTCAATATCTGCTGCATATTCACTGCTATTGTGGGTAATCAGCACAGAGCCTCGTAGACTTGAAGGGGACGTTTTTGCCTTTCCATGATCTCCTTCTCTCCAACCCAACCTTTTTTTATTTTATTTTTTTTCTGCTTTTCAACAACTGCAATTACTACGAGCATTCTTTTGCTGTGAGCTTCCCCTGTTGCTACAAAGTGAACATTATTTGGGCTTGTTTCTGCATACAAGCATCTATTCCCTCCCTATAGCATTGGATTGACCACCCAGGTTGGTCTGATTCTTGATTTTCTCAACAACTGGTTTTCTACGGGCAGCGGCTGTACATTGACAGTAGCCTCACATCCATCCAACTAACTAATATTTATCACCAATTTGCTTTCTAAGAACGAAACTACATTCTAAAACACTTTCCAGACACCAACGCCATATAGCATGAACGTTGTGTTATCTTATCTCTCCTCCTCCCTCCTTTCATTTTATTACCAGACGCCGGCGCTGTCGGGGCCAAAGTTTCCCGGAAAGCACCGCGATAACAGCAATGATGATGAGCAATGTCAGCTATTAGGTCCGCTCGCGCTAGTGATCCAAGCTACAATGGGCCTTATTGCAATTCTCACGCTGCTGTTCAAGCGCAGCCGCGAAAACCCACAGCGACCGCTTTGGGTGTGGGTATTTGATGTCTCTAAGCAGATTTTTGGCGCGCTTGGACTTCACTTTATCAATTTGTTGCTGTCAACGAATAATGCATCCCCCTCTTCTGCAGTTGCGTCACCGCTTATGACCCTGACTAGCTTTTTAGTGAGTGGCAATTCCACAGTCAAGCCTGAGCCTGAGCCAGGCAGCAGCGCATGCACGTGGTACTTTCTTAACATGTTTCTCGATACGACCATTGGCATCCCGGTTCTCTGGTTTTTTTTGTACATGATTCATATGACGGCTTTCCGGATTGGCATGACTGGCATCATCTCAGGGCAATACTATGACGAGCCTGAGGACTTATCAGTCCCACTCGCGCCTGAAGAGCAGATTCCGCGCTGGCGCAACTTTTTTAAGCAGGCTGGACTCTACTTACTTGGCATGATTTGCATGAAAAGTGTGCTATACTCGCTTACGGAACTCTTTCCCTGGCTTGATGATATTGCAGGCGCGGTGCTGACGTTTTTGAAAAAGTTATTTTTTATTGATAAAGTCCATCGCACGCAGTTTGAAACGGTGTTTGTGATATTGATTTTCCCCAGCATCATGAATACGTTACAATACTACCTTATTGATACTATTATTCAGTCGCCAGAATACCACTCATACGACGAGCCGGTGCGCAAAGGTGCAGGAGCGGAGGAGTCTGAGTCATTTGCGGGAAATAGCTCCCGTACTGGGGTAGCAGGCGCATCCACTTACGGCAGCACTGATCGCGGGGCTGCAAACTCTGGTATCGCAACAAATACAGGCTCGCCACTTGTGCGCCACCATGATGGCTACGACTTCCTCGGCCAGCGCGAGGCAGAGGCTGAGTCCATGGCATGGCATAAACGTTTGCTCAATTCAATTGTGCCTTCTTAAAGTCTGATGTAGCTGGAATAGCATTGGTAAGAATGGGTAGTTGCTAACACCTATGGTTAGATATAATGATTACGCCCAGCTAGCTTATTGTCGTATTATTATTATTATTATTATTATTATTATTATTATTATTATTATTATTATTATTATTATTATTATTATTATTATTATTATTATTATTATTATTATTATTATTATTATTATTATTATTTTTAT
>Ga0160505_100682_pt1 | contig 18181 bp, 11 predicted proteins | sample DIDeMG_FD_108225 | JGI IMG/M metagenome (GOLD analysis project Ga0160505, IMG submission 108225) | Enriched chicken feces microbial communities from UW Madison campus, WI, USA - DID2874_E49_Stillage MG | ecosystem: Host-associated > Birds > Digestive system > Large intestine > Fecal ... | reverse complement strand
ATTATTATTATTATTATTATTATTATTATTATTATTATTATTATTATTATTATTATTATTATTATTATTATTATTATTATTATTATTATTATTATTATTATTATTATTATTATTATGATTGCTAGTGATTTAAGTTGCTAGTAATTTTAGTTGCTAGTAATTTTAGTTGTAGGGTCCCAAATATTCACTTACGCCGCCGCTCATCCCACTAATCTTCTTTACTTTTCTTTTCTTTTCTTTTACATCCCCAGAGAAAATATTAAACAGTCAATTAAACACCAACAAACGCCGAAATTCTCACCCAAAAATATGTCTGCTAATGAAAAAACAGAACAAAACTCAGGAGCTCCTGCTGCTGCTACACCAGATGTGGATTCTTTAAAAGAATTGACTCCAAAGGCATTGGTTGCTAATCTTAATGCCGCTGCGCAGACAGCTAAGGAAACCAAGGATTACATGACCTACGCCACACTTCTCGATGTATATCTCGAGTATTCATACAAGGAGTTTACAGACGAGGAGAAGGAAAGTGTTCTCAAAGCTTTGCTCGATATTTTGAATTCTGATGACGAACTAGTATATGCTATTTCATGGGACGTCCCAAGTAGAGTGTTGCCATTCTTAAGGACGGACTTGTACGACTTTAGCGTTGGAATTGGGTCTTCTAGGGGCTTAACGACAGTGATGGAAATTTTCAAAGTGCTTGCGGACAAGGGCAATTTAAAGGAGCTTGTTGTCAAGTGTCTTGAGGAGCTTGATAAACTTCAGTTTGAGCCTCTTGCAGAGGGTGATACTAGACCCGAGGTCGTCGTTGAACGGTTCTTTGAACTCAAGTTTGCTGCACTTTATGGACTTCTAGTGAACTCAATCAAGAATGCCAAGGCACGCTATCCCTCGCGGTTCCTTATTGCGGCAACGACTGGTCTTCTTAGCTTCCTCGTTGACCGGGTCGAATCCTTTTCAGTTCGCACCACATCGTTTGTCTTACGTAGATTTTACCTTTTTGTGCGGGAGTACAGTCCAGCCCCTCCTGACGATGGTGAGGTGCCTGAAAACGAAGACGCGCTGCAGGACAAAATTTTGAAAAAGTTTTTGATTGACACGTTTGCGCTTGGCTTGCAAACCCACTGTCTCAAATGGGGACAAAAGCTGCTGCTACAACTACGAAAGGGTGTTGCGTTTGATGCTGATCCCGAGAAGCGTGAGTCTTCATATTACACCGGACAATATAGCATTGACTTTGCCGAAGTGATTGAAAAACTTTCTCAGCTAGCTGAGCCGCTTAAAATTGACGTTGATACAGAGTTTAAGGCTCTTGTTGAAAAGGTTATCAACGAGGAAGCTGAAAGCGATGACGATGAGAAAACGGCCACAGAAGATGATCCCAAAGCTGATGATGAGTGGGGTCTGGATGGTGATTCAGAGGCCCCCGACACCCTTCACGATGAAGGTATTTTCATTCTTGCTACTGCTGTCCGATTCAACAATCGCCAGAACCCCGAGATATTGAAATTGACATTTCCAGAGCTGATAAAGGTGACAAAACACTTTATCATGGGTTCAAACCAAGACCCCGGCGAGGGCTCAGTGGGTCTTTATGATGCATTATCATTCTGGTCATTGTGGGCTACCCGTACCCTCACCAGCGAACAGGTCCAGACACAAGTTCCCAAAGACGTGTTCATTTCGTATGTGCAAATGCTCATGTACCTTGCTGAGTCAACCGACGATCCGAGCCAAGAGCAACTGCTTTTTTCAATTATTGCAAGACTACTAGGACTTCACACCCTCAAAACACGTATAGATTATCTGCTTGATACTGCTGAGTTTTGTCCCTACCCTAAGGTGCGTGAGGCCACCATTAAACTGCTGGCGCAGGCTCTCGCCAAGCACGAGATCAAGATTACTCTGGTGCCAACAGCAACCAGCACCAGCAGCACTGACGAGCTTACAGAGGCTGCATCAAATCTTTCAATTGAGGAGAGTAAGGTCCCCACCTATGCCTTTACTGCCGAGCAGATTACACGAGTCAGCAACGCTGCACTCGAGCAACTCTCAGAAATTGAGTCGCTGGGGGCTGAAGGCGTTTGCGCGGGGATCTTGGGACCCGACTTTAAGGTGCTTCTTGCGTTGATCTGCTTCCTCGCGGAGATCTCAAAAACCGTTGCGATTGAAGCCATCACCAAGAGCAACGAGCTCACGGAACGCTGTCTCAAGTACCTCAGTGTTGTCGACGCACTGCTTGCGGCCAGGACTCAGAGTGAAGGAGCTGCCGCTAAAGATGGAGAAGAAGACGATAAGCAGAAGGAAGAGACAAAGCAAATTGAAATGCGCAAGCAGTTGTTGCTAACAGCCCTCTCGGGTCTTGAACTTGAGGAGGTTGGTACCAGTAAATAAATAAAACTAGCACTAGGGTAATCTCCGATCTACGCCCCTTTTTTTAAGTCAAAAATTTACTAAAGAAAATCACATCTAACTGCCATATCCAAGCCTTGAAAAAAAGTTTGTATAAAAAAAAAAATTTAAAAAAATTTTTTGAATCAAGAATTTTCATAATAAGGGCCTCGCTAGCACTTGCGGAGAGAATCAAGCTAATTGGCCGTGCTAGTCGAAGACTTGGTAGCGTCGGCAGATCCAGCACCCTTGCCTGCGGCACTCCCGTTCGACGCCGCCGCAGAAGCAGTCTGCGAGGCAGCCTTTTTCTGCTGCGACTGCTGCTGGCCACCAGCATTTCCCGCCGTCGCGGTCCCAGTCTTATTCTCAGTGGTATTGCCATTACTATTGCTGCTGCTACCTGCTGCTTTACGGCCGCTGGTGGCGCTAGTGTGGCCCTCACTTTTTCTCGAGACTTTGCGGCCGGTGCCTGCGGGCGAATTGGTGCCGGCAGTGTTACTAGCCCGCTTGCCACTGCCGCTACTTCCAGCACCGCTGCTTCCGCTGCCCCCGTTGGCGCCACTCTCGCGCGAACGTTTTGTTGTTGTTGTTGTAGTTGTTGTCGGCGTGTTTTCGTCGCCTGTTGTCGAACCCCCACCGTTACCGCTGGCCGCGGCTGTGGCCGACGAAGAGAAGGAAGGCGCCTGCTGAGTCGCTCCTGCAGCGCCGTTGCCAGCCCCAGTAGACGCTGGTGCCGGGCCCGCAGAATCCTGCATCAGTGGGCCCGAGTAGACAAAAAAGCCATCCTTGGTGGAGGCCGCCTTTTCCTCCCAGAGCATCTCAGAGTCGTCAATAAACGGATCGTTCAAATCATACTTGCCCTCAACCTTGGCACGGTTTTTGGGTTTGGCGGCGGGCTGTGCGCGGGGCTGGGGCGGGCGCGGCGCGCTGCTGCCTTCCTCATCGTCATCGTCGTCGTCGTCCATGTCCTCGGCGGCGGCAAGCTCCATCGCGCTGCGCACCAGGTCCGGGTGCACATTGTTGTATCCGTATTTGCTTTCTGCCAGCTGCATGAAGTCAATCACAATGTTTTGGTCTGGTGCCGTGACTGTGCCGTCCGCGGCAGCGGCGGGAGCAGCGGGCGGCGGCACGCCTTGTAGCGGCATCTTGACCTGGATACAGATTGTGGGTCGCTCTGGTAAGCTGTTGGCGCTCGCAACCGCAACTCCTAACGCGTTACCAAGGGATGACGAGCCCGGGAGACTTGCTGCCACCGGGGCTGCCGCCGCAGCTGATGATGTTGATGCTGCTGGTGCCGAGACTGGTGCGTCTGTTTTTTTTGCGATCACGGCTGGTGTCGGGGTTGACGTACCGGCGGGTTTCGCAGTAATGGTGGCTGCAGGTTTGGAGACCACTTGCTTTGCTGCTGATATTGTTGCTGCTGCTGCTTTAGTACCCGCTGTAGTCGGGGCGACTGGCGCCGGCGAGGTCGGCGTACTGTCGTTGAGCATATCAATGCTTATCCGTTTGCTCATCTTGTGGTAATAATAATATCGAAAACAAAAAAACTAAATACTCTGCAATAATAATAATTAGGGATATTATATATTTAAACCTCAGTACCAACACGACAGGAAAAAATGTATTGTGAGAGCGCTTGCGTCGTTATTGTTGTATTAATGCTTGATTGTTTACGGAGGTTGAGTTGCAGGCAGGTATTAAAAGTATCAGGGTTTTTATTTTTTTTTTTCAGTGTTCGTTTTGGAAACCGACATAAAAAAAAGAGAAAAAAAGAATGTTTGTAGAGGTAAAAGTAATAAGGTTGAAACTTGAATTGACAAGACGCTTAAAACTGATAATACAAGAAAACCCAAAAACAATGGATCACAAACCCCATGAACTGCTCAAAGCAGTTGCTCTCCCATAAGTTTGAAATTTCAACACTTTTATCTTTGTTCTCAAGCTAGATTAGTTGGACTTTTTCGTTTCGCTAAAAATAAATAAATAATCCATGTTACTGAACACAATAAGTCCAATCTTTAATATACCAAGTAGCATAAGAGAAAGGTTTAAAGTATACAAAAAAAAAAAAGAAAAAAAAAAAAAAAAAAAAAATTCCCATAATATATTCTAGTCATCATCATTGTCATTGTTAATACCAATCGTCGGTTTAGTAAACAGCTTTTTTCTTTCGCTCGGGTTTTGTAGCTCCGCCCTTATACTCTTGAAAGGGGGTCTGTGTGAACGAATTCGCAGATGTAATAGAGGCAGGAACATTTGCGGGCGACGCCTTGATGGCAACGGGCACAGGCTTTGGCGGCGCAGGAGCCAGAGCAATCATTCTCTTGGGCGCAATCGGAACATGTTTTCCCAAGTTAGCACTACCAAAAGGTTCTACTACAGACCCAGATGCCGCCACAGAGGCAGAGTTATTTGCACTGTTTGGATTAGTTAAATTCTTCGCAAAGGGAATCGCAGTCGCATTGTTACCAGAAGATGCGGCTAAGGACGGCAAGTTGCTACTCGATTTACTAATAGTCGTCTTGCCCTTCGTGGCACTATCAACGTTCTTTGCGATGTCAGTAGAGCTGGCGTTGTTTGTATGATTTCGTGACGCATTGCTACCTCTGTTTCGCTTTTTGATAACATCCGTTTTGAGGGAGAGTGGTCGGACTTCGCCATGTAACTTTAAAAATAAGCCACAGGCATTGCACAACGGCAGCCCCTCCGGGTTTCTTCGCCACAGAGGAGTCGTACGCGTATGGCAGTTGGTGCATTCCACAGGAGTATCAAAGTTTAAATTTAAAGAGGTCGAAAAAGAGGGCGTTTTGGCAGCAAGACTTGACAAATTCTTAGCACTAGACGAAATAGAAAATGGTCTTGCCTTGTTACGCTGTGTGTTCAGCGGGAATGATGTCACCCCAGGAAGAGACGAAACTGAAAAGAGCTGGCCTGGGTTTTTTACTTCAATTTTAGGTTGCGCAGGAATAATCGTTGCTGTTGAGCTGTTCCTAGACTCCTTACTATTGCTAGACTTATTATTATTATTATTATTATTATTGTTGTTGTTGTTGTTGTTGTTATTGTTGTTACCGCTGGTGGGTGTGTTGTTGGAACTAGGGTGGTTGGTATTATAGTAAGCGTTTTTCATACTAGTGGAAACACTTGACTGTGATTCAGTACGAGCAAGTTTAGTCTTACGAGGTACCAGGATCTCGGTTTCAGTTGGTGGTGGTTGCTGCAAGAAGTTATTGGCGGATGGACTCGTGATAACCTGTCTGCGGCCCTGTCCAGTTTCAGCGTATGGTGAAGAGGGGTTATATGAAGATGCTGGAGACAAAGCTGGAGTTGTAAGATTGCTGGCATTCGATTCATCATCATCATCCAGCCCTAATTCGAACTTGGCGGTCTTACCCGTGTAAAAATGCAGGTTAAGAGAGCCTGTGTTAGGTGGTCGGGCAATGGAATTTGATGAACTGCCTCTGCTGAACGAGCCGGTGTGGAACCCATGCACCTCACGCGGGCCTGCAACGTGTGAAAAGCCGTTAAGATTGACAGGTAGGTTGTTCCGTGATTTTGGAGATGTAACTTCATTTGCACGTAATCTACTACTAAAGGACGGCTGATTATGGTTATAGCTAGGGGCAAATGATGAGCCTGTCTCTATTGTTGGTGATCCAATCCCTACCGGCTGGGAACCCGTCACGTCAAACGCAGATTGGCCTGGAATAGCAGACTTTGTTGCAACAAAGCGGTCGTTAGTGGGAATAATTTCGTGAAAGTTCATTCCTAGTGATGATGCAGCATTGTCGATTTCTGACAAATCCACATTGAAGTTAAAATCATTGTCTGTTGGCGTCCGGCTGGTCATAGGCTGGTCCATCATGTCCGCAAGACCCTCAAAAGCAAGCGGATCAAGTGAAAACTCAAAGGCATTTTGGTTGGTCATATCATTATTCATGTTTTCATTGGTATTGTTGTTGTTGCTGTTACCAAAGTTGCTGTTGTCGCTAAAGTTGGTGGGATTGGCGTTATTAAAATTGTTATTACTTGAGTTTCTGAAACTGTTGTTGAAGCTGCTATGATTGTTTCCTAGGTTGCTGCTGATGCTACTGAAATTGTTGGTGAAATTGTTGTTGTGGGGATTATTGCTAGTGTTGTTGGTGATGATGGTGCTATTGTTATTACTAGTGTTGTTGGCGATGATGGTGTTATTGTGAGTATTAAGGCTAGCAGGGGACGTAGCATCATTGAACATGGAGTCACTGGTCATATTGTTTTTTGGAAGTATGAAATCATCCACCGTAGTTTCATTTAAAGCGGTAAGATCGTCGAGCTGGGTGTCCAGCTGGTACTCAGCCACGTCGTTGTCATCTGGTGATATCATGCCGTACTCATTGCTAAGCTGACTGGGTGTATGCAGGTTCTGCTGGTGGCCAGCTCCAGTGGTTGCCGATATCATAGGACTAAACGCAGCCACACGTTTTCGCGAGGCAGCAGGTGTGATACTACTATGAAGCACGCCGTTGAGCAAAAGGTCGCGATCCTCTATAAAAGGTGAATGACCGGCGTTAGATTCAGGCGAAGTGTCGGTAGGCGTGGGATTTTGGTGGTTCCCAAATAGTGACGAGTCAAATGGGTCGGGCTTGAGAATTGTAGCAGAACCCTTGGCACCAGTCATGGCTGCCTTGTTTCGCGACTTGGCCAGACGCCAGACTAGGTTGTCGATCCGGTCCTTTTGCTGGAGCGAGCGCTGAGCATTGTTGATGATTCCAAAAATGCTGTCGGTGGAATCAGGTTCAACAGAAGGTTGTTGGGACAACGGCGGCGGCTGGTGTGCTATGAACGTAGACTGATGATTCTGGTGGGTTTTTTGGTGATGGTGCTGGGCGTTTTCTGGTTTGGTGAAATGGCCCAAGGTTGAGTCACCCGCACTTAGTGGGTTGGGGGCTTCCAGTACTGAGTTTAAGTCGAACTCATCGCTGAGGCTGGACAGGAGATCGGACGGATCGCTAGGAATATACAGCGAACGACGAGTTATGTTCTGGTCAGAGTACGCAGGTGCTATGGAGGTCTGAGATGTTGTCGTGGGGGTAAAGAGATTGGACAAGGGGGGGTTTTGTTTGTTCGAGCTCATTGCATGGTCGGACTGGCTGCCGAGTGGGGACAAAATGTACTGGGCAGACGAGGAGGTTGAGGAGTTAAATTTGGGCAAGAATGGGTATAATCAAAAGACAGAATAGCGATTCAGATAGAGTGCGCGTGTGTGTGTAAGTGTATAAGCCTTTAGTTGAAGAGAAAGGATGATTCTGTGTGATGGCAAAGAGAAAGAAAGAAGATTCACAGTGTGTGGAGAGAGTCGTCACTGCTTGACCAAGTCTCGTCGGTTTTCGCTGCCAAAAAAAAAAAAGAAAAAATTAAAATTCAGTCACCAAAAAGTACAAATGACAAAGCACTGACTAATCATATTTTTATTTTAGTTTAATTGTCATTTTTGCCGGTTAATAATTGCCTCTTTGGGCCGTTTATGCCATATTGGGAATAAGGATTTATCAAGGATTTGTAGTGATATTAGACAGATCAAATAGGTGGCATATATCTGTTTATAGTGACAAAATAACACATATAATTTAACACTAAATTTGCTTTGGGTAATGTATCTCCGGTTCCTTTTTGTTCAGCAACAATCAAGCAAAGCATTAGACCCCTAAGAACCCACGCTTAATTACCAACAAGAAAGAAAAAGAACAAAATCAATGGTTGCTATTCAGTTTTTTATTGTAAAATACATAAATTTAAAAATCAAAACACGCAACCATGGTATTGGCGTGCTATTATGAGCTACTGACTTCACATAGACTTCTGTAAAAGGACAGGTCCAGCCTATTACATGCAGAATGGTATTGAAGTCTTTAACGTTGGCTGTGACAATGATAATGATGATAATGTAGAATAGTATCACCTTGTACTCGCCAACTCTTGTTTCAAGTCAATAAGCTAGCTCCAAGGGTATTCATCTTTTCTGGGCTTTTACAGACGGATATTGACTGGTATCATGGCGTAGCAAGTCCGAAATTGGAAATTTTAATCCGACCAGCTTTGTTTAAGAAATGAGCCTTGAAAACTATACATCTAAAGTTAAACAGTAAAGAGATAGCGGTTATAATAATCACAAAGACGAAAAAGACTTTGAAGATTCCTATATCGGCATAGCCCATTCTTCATCTAATATACTCAAAATCATATGTTGTAAGTCATATATCTCATCTCTTTAGATCTATTTTTTTGGATTCACGCTTACCCCAGTCTTTTACTGCTCTACTAAAATATAGTTGTATATATACTACACTTTTCAGAAAAGTAATACAATAGGGAATATATTGGCCCTTTTCAATTTCTTCGTTTTTTTAATGTGTAATTCTTGTTAAAAACTATTTAATACATAAAACAAAACATTCATAGTAGATATATATCATAAGGAAATCTATTTGCACAATTGTGCTTGGCTTAGGCGCCACCAGCAGCTCTCAGACCAGTGAAGAAAGCAAGACCATAGTCAGTCGAGCTAAAGGTAATAGTGGTACCCTTGGGAAAGAAGAAAACATCACCGGGCTTGGCCTCAACGACAACTCCAGTTTCATCCTCCATGCGGAAGTTACCCTCAATGATAATCTTCATTTCGTCGTAAGTGTAGGTGTAAACAAGGGGTTCGCCTTTTTCCTGACGGTAGAATCCCGAGGAAAGCTCCTTGCCGGGCTCGGCCTGAGAGTGGATGACATCACCAAGGAAGGCGTTGGAACCAGAGATCAAAGGAGGCTTCTTATCCTTACCTTCGGAGACGGGAACGTATTGAAGAGGCATTGTAATTAATTGGTTTTTGGTAGTGGTTTGAGAAGGTTTATTAGGATAGTCAACTAAGAGATGATTGATAGAGAGAGTAAATAAAAAAAATAGAATCTGGAGAGAACCCCATCGGGTTTATATAGGGAAGGGTTTGAGTTGATTTACTCTATTTAAAATGCTTATTATCTCGATATCATATTGACAGTATGGCTGTTTAGACCCTATCTTTGCTCTCAATTGATGGTTTCCATAATGTGCCAGCACCATATAATGTGAAATTATTAATATTATCTCTTTTTATTCTTTTTTGCTACCAATTTTGACATTTACAAAAGGCTAGCAAAAATTCCCGTAATGGCAGGTACAAAATCAAGTTTAATGTTTGAATCAATTGCTTTCAAAGCTGGCCTTCGAGGACCCGATTACCCAATCCTTATCGTTTTTATCGATAGCCCTTAGCAAAAGCACGATAAAAATGTAAAAAAAAAAGGGAAGTGCTTCTCCACCAAACCTTAACTTGCTGCCTCGACAAAAAATGGCTTTGGGGAACTAATTTCCTATTTCGGTAATTGTGTCCTTTCCCCAGCTTGTTTTTCCCTTTCTTGCTTTGCGTGCACACAAAAACTTACATAGTTTGGTTAGAGCAAGATTTTTTTTCTCAAGTCTAGTTACTACAAGGCTGGTAATTGTTTTTGTTTTGTTATTATGAAAAAATACAGTGTCATTGAAAAAAAACCTTTAGACAAGTCTCCCACTCTGGACGTTTGTATTGGCTGGTTTTAGTGGAGCTGATAGCCGCCAGTTAGTCTGTTCACGTGATACTACGGTGAAATTTATTTATTTTTTTCAATTAGATTGGCCAGTGTCAACCCCGAAATCTTTGAGATCGCATGAAAGTGATTGATTAGGAAGATCCAAGCGCCAGTGGGAATAGCTAATGAAAAACCATTGATAGTTGTATAATTTTTTAATGCGTAATATAGTAATGCTGGCTCATCCACCTTGCTTTGAAATTCCCGGTCTCCTAACGTAACTTTAAAAGAAAAAAAAATCTAGAAACATGAGGTTCCCAAACAATTAGCACAAGACAGAGCTATTTAGTACACATTCAACTTCACATCGTCAACGATTGATATTTAATGACTACATTATTTGCATTTTTTTAAGACAACTCTACGTAATACTTTAACCGTATTCTTAATATAACACTAAAGATCTGCTACAATAAGGTATGGAATAGACAGATTGGGTTAAGAAATGCAAAGCTACTCGTTAACATTAATCTATACTTCTAGGTATACTTAAAAAAGTAAATTTAGTATATATCCTAAATCTGATTTGAATAATAACGTTGTCACAACTCTTCAAATGTCTATAGTGCGTTGAATTTAAGATTGGTGTTATTGTAAAAATGATTCGTCATTATATTGATTATTTTACGCTTTTTTTGGGTGGAATTAGAAAAGCTGCCAATTCAGCTAAATCTGGGGGTTTGATTGTTGGGACTGAATTTGATGATCCAATTTTGGTTGCTGGTATGATTGATGTCCTTATTGACGTGGCTTCTGATGCTGTTCTTGAAGTTGTTGTGGCCGTTGTCGATGTTGCTCATGCTGGCTCCGCTGATGTTGTGGCTGAGAGTGATGTAAAAGCTGCTGTTGATGCAGTGGGTTTAACATCCCCATAGTCGACATCGCCATGCCGCTGGTGGGATTTGGTGCTGTTGCCCTCATAATTGAATCCGGTGTTTGAATATCAAACAGAGTTTGACGACCCATGCGTGAAATGGGGGATGATTGTGGTAGAGCAGGAGGATGGTGTTGCGACTGTGAGTGATGCAGCGGCTCATTAGTGAGTCTATGTGGGTATCTATTTTCCTGATGGTCTTCGCGTTGCTGCTGTTGCTGCTGTTGCTGTGGTTGTTGTGGTTGCTGTAGTTGCTGTAGTCGCTGCGGTTGTTGCTTTTGTTGTTGCTGTTGGTCTTGTTGATGGTAGTGATCTTGTTGCTGTTGGTGAATTATCATAATAGGTTGCCGTTGTTGTTGCTGCTGTAGCTCGTGTTGATGTTTCGATTGGCCTGGAGGATGGAATGTCTGTGTTGCTACTGGAACACTTTGAGCGCCAGTCCTGGTATTCAAGGTCCCAGACACGGGAAAATCTTCTTTGCTACCACTATCAGTCGACTCAGATACATGACGTACTCGTACCCGGAACTTGACATGATCCAGCACCGTTAGCTCACCTATCAGCTTTGTGGCATATTGTCGACTTGTCTCTGAAATTGAGTGCCAAAAGGGGTGGAAGTCGTCGGCTGTCAACGGTTGTGCTCCTTTGGCACTGGCCGCCAAAATGTGGTGAATACATGGTAAACCGAGCGACCGGTACGTTGTTCCTGTGCATGCTACAATTGCTTGCTTGCCCTCACTTCCCGTAGGTAAATACTTGCTTTGAAGCTTAACAATCTGATCCGACCCGTGAAAGATAATTCCAGATGGCAACCCCGAGTAGAAACTGGGCGAGGAAACCTTCATAGCTTTAGCTTTTTCTGAAAATAACTCTTGGTGCATTTCCAAATTGTGGGCAGCCACTGTCATCTCAAACTCCTTGCATGCAGAAAGAAGATCCAGACTATTATTGTACAGCAGATCCTTCAAGCGCTCATTGATAGAAGAAATACGCACCATTGATTTAAATCCCATATTAAAATATGAGTCCGTGAAACAAGGCGCTAGACACTGTATCACATCAGGACACAACCATGTTGTCTCTATATATTCAATCAATTTGACTGTTCCTCGATAATGTTGCGTAAAGGCATCTCTCGCTTTTATAAAATGCTCCATAGTTGGAGCCGCAATCACCCGGTTCCAACGGACCATCAAAGAGTCCTCATGTGCTTTTGCTTGCAGCTGGAACTTCTCGGGATCCTCGAGAAGGCTAGGGTCACGGGTACTCAGATGCGTCGACAGAATGATTCTGGCAGCGCCAAAAAAATTGCTTTTAGCATGGACCTGGCTAAGAATATTGTTGGTACCCGGAAACACTTGACGAATGGCTTTCATCATAAAGAGATCGCGCTCAGTGAATATTGTAAGTGGATCGGGCAGTTTTAGTTCGCGATACGTGTGCCGCAGGTTGGTAAGCATGTACTTACAGGCCTGCTCCAGGTCACCCTTGAGAAAAGCAATACCAACAAAAAATGTCTTGCCGTTCGGTAGCGCTGATGATATCGTCAACACCGGCGTTTTGAATTTGTTATCTTTCAAAGTTCTATCAATAAACAGAACCTGGTGATAGCACGCAAGTAGCTCTAAACCAGTTTTATGCAGCATAAACACACCATGAGTAGAGTTCAAACCTGTTACAAAGTCAATGAATCCATCGCCTGTTTTCGGAAATCGCATAGTCAAAACTTCATAGGGCGTAAAGTTCTTGGTGCTTTGGTATTCCAAGTCCGTTCGCAGATTTGAAATATCCCATTTTTGTAGAGTTACTGATGAATCAAGCTCACTAAGTCGCTTGAGAATCTCGGTGATCGCCAAGCCTTCACGCAACAGGTTTATCACAACTGCGCGATGCTTCTGTAGATATGACTTCCGCAGTGTCAAGGGATTCGACTCGACAGAGGGCGGGTGGTTGTGATGAGGGTTGCGGATAGAAAGAATCCAGCCATCCTTCCACTCACCGTTCTTACGCTCAAGCCGCAAGTTTGCACGGAACGGACAGTTGAGTCGGCTTGACACTTTTGAGCGGCGGCGCGACTCATTAGTAACTGTGGAACGTACCCGGCCGCGTGAACACTCGTACTGAATTCGAAATCGTTTGCCTTGCCTGCTAACGGATCGGAGCTTGACAATCGAATAGCCGTACTGCAGAGAAAAATTATTCATGGCCCGCTCCGCACTTTCAACATCGGGATAAATATCAGTGGTAGGTGGCGGCGGCATCTCGTTCATGTCGTAGTAGTCTGTGGTATCTTGGTCATCATCGGTGTTAAGGCTGCGTTGTTCGGAAGCGTCCCGGAGAGACTCAACATTTGATTCAGGTGCATCGCCAAATAAGTGATCGTCCTTTTCGTACTCATTTTCAGAAATGTCATTTAAACAATCGACATCATAGTTGACGTCACCTTCGAGCTCGTCGTCCATTGTGGGGTGTGTTAGCTCTGACCAACTTGGAAAAAGAAAAAAGGAGGAGCTGTCATAGTCGACTCGAGTGCGCGTTGGGAGTAAGACATTAATTTCAAGTTTTATTTTTCAGTTGTGAAAAAAATAAATATAATCCAAGACAAGTTATAAAAATAAATCATACAAAACACAATAAATATAAATATATACAAGAAATGAATTTAAGATATTTCATATCTAGTTATTCCATCTTTTGTTCCTACCAATAGTCCTGAACTCCGGTTGTGATCATTCCACTGGACATCCACAACCTTATTGTCAATAGGAATTTCACCGTTGTCCAGCGATACGAGGGTACTGTTTGGGAACTCCAGTTGCTGCCCGTTCCAGGTATCAAAAAGTTGAATACGACTTTCACTGGCAACATAGGCAATTTTATCACCTTTATCAGATACTGATAATCGAGCAAAAGTATTGCTTTCGTTTTCATAGCCATAGTATTGAAGCACACTTTCAGACATCATTCTTAAATCAAACAGCTTCATTTCGTTTCCAATACCTGCAATCAGCACATAATGATCCTTTATGTTTTTAACAGTCGAGATTCCGCTTACGACTTTCTGTTTGATAGCTGCTGACGCCTTTTTCCTATAATCCAGGTTAATCAGCGTTCCGTTGCGGCAGCCCAGTAACGCACAAGGTTTTCCGATCTTGTTTAGATACACCACTGATAACACATCCGAACCCTCATGGATGAAGCGACTTTTGCTGCTGTTGAAAGAATCTGGCCTGACTTCAGTCATGATGAATCCATTATTTGTTCCACATGACCCAATCATAGATTTATTTATCGCGACACAAAATGCGTCACCAAATTTCAATTCTCTTGCAACCCCGGCACCAGAAATGACAGATGAGTGACCTTCATCTATTAATGTAATAATTCCCCATTGCCCAGGCGTTTGCTCTCTACCCATTGAGCAAGCCATCATAATAGGAACATCGCAATCTAGAGCACAACCAGAAATATCAGTAATCATATTGGGGTTGGTGAACATCTCAAAAGATGCATGTTTAACATTATTTGCCATTTCCATCAGTAACCTCTCTGCACGTGAAGTTACTGGCTGGCCAGAATATCCAAAATTCTTGCGATTCTTGTACGACTTCGTGAAATAATATCTATGATCAAAGCTGACAGAGTTTACAGCACCCGAATTATTACCATACAAAATTGTCTCATTATCTAAAACAACCATACGCGTCAGAAGGGAATTCGCTGCTAAACGGCGAGTATCAATAAAGTCAAAGGGCTGAAGTAGTGATGTAGCAAGTACGTTCTGAAGCGTGCGCTTGCCGCGAGAATTATTACCGGCATGAGCCATGTTCCAGCACGCACGATCTGCTAGTGTCGGTACCATACCATTTGGATATTTTTCTGGTGGTTCCAACCCTGCAATATTGTCAAAGTAAATATGAGAGCCAATGTTGCTTATGTCCTCACCATCTCCGTCATCATCAGTATTGGTTGATTCGGCCTTGCGCTTCAAAGTGGCTTGGCTAGAACTACTATATTCGGTAGATGCTGTGACACCTGTGCGAGCCGTAGTGAGCTTAAAGTATCGGTTGCGAGTTTCATCAAAGTAAAAGCCCGGAATTTCTGGACGGCTCATTTTCAGGAAGAGTCTCAATGGTTTATTAAAATATCGTGGTTTGGATGCTTTTTCATGAGAGCACATAAGCAAAAAAACCTTATTAGTCATACTTTTGAACTATCTTTTATGTCGTAAGACTTGATGCTTAAAGTGTAAAATTGAAGTCGTTCAAGTCCTGGATTAATGCGGCTAAGTTTGACACTGATAGTGAGATCTAGACTGAAAAGCCTTTATCGATAAGATTGAAGTCCTCATCGTGCACAAACACAGATTCATACCAATAGAGTGTTTATGATTCAACAACAGCGCGATATTACTGGTTGTAAATTTTGTTTGATCAACTAGGGGGTGAAAGTAAGATTATCACCCAAGTAGATAGATGTAGACCTTGCCACAGCTTGATGCTCTTTTTATATGGACAATATTTTGTGGCTTACATCGGCCATTGAAGAATATCGTCCTGAACTGGGAACTAGCAAATCTCAATACAAGCCTGCAAGCTGTCTTCAATCGATTTAGCCTTGTTTTCGAATAATATTGATGTAATAACGGGTTCACTCAATACAATGAGCAGTGAAATTTATGAGCTCAATAGTTTTTTACGCTTAATTGAAGATTGCTGATAATTGTGCTGCATAAAAACAAAATCACCACGGTTTGGCCGTTTATCCACCTCCAAGGAACAGAACAAAATCATGAGTTTAGCCTTAAGTTTTACTTTGGTTTTAAACAAAAGTCTATATTGAGATACTCTATTTTCCAAGTAAAAATCTACAATCGGTAAAAGCGGAATTGAGCATGGAAGCTTTGTGCAAACAAAAAAAGAAAAAAAAGAAATTAAAAAAATAAAATAGAAAAACAGCTTGAATTATTCATGACGTAGACAACACATCAGCACTGACCACTTTTATTCTAAGATTTGTAAGATTTATGCTTAGTATACACGCCTATTAATGATAAAGTTAATTTTTGGGTGGAACAAAGCAACGGTTTTCCGAGTTCCATACGACTAGCCTACTGTGGCTAGTTTATCTGTATTGAGCCACACCAATGAAACTTAGCTTTTAGAATTTATTGTTAAAAAAACACGCAAACAGCATGAGGGAATTTTCTATTGCGCTATATTTAACGTTGAACAATTGAGATACCTGTCTATGACGTTGAACAATTTAGATACCTGTCTTTATAGGAATTATTATTCCGAGAATAAAATGCCATTGTTTTAAACGTTTAATCCTTGGTATCAATGGAGAAACTTATCACCAACCAAATACTCTTAACTTTGTATTTTTCATATTGACCTACTCCGTTGACTAATATGTATACAGAGATTGCAAAAAAGTTTTTTTTGTCTGAATGTTAAAATAAAAAACCTACTTTTTGTTAATTAAGAAGATCTCAGCAAATGAGTTCCAAAACTACGATTGCGCCTGCGTTCGGTCAAAAGAATATGAGGTGAAAAGAATAAAGAATACATAAGCAAAATTTTGGTAGCAAACGATTTGCATGCAGTTAGTACCAGATGTACAAAACTTCCGGGTGTTAAGTGATAATTATCAACTAATATTAGTTGAGCTTTGTCTTTTCACGTGTAGTAGCAGATCTACAAAAGTTTCGGGGGGTTAAGTGATAGTTATCAACTAATATCTGTTGAGCCTCAATTTCTTTTTTCCCTTCAAGTACTTTGGGGATATTTTGACAGGACCAACGGTATTCATACACACAAAGTGTACGGTACTAAGTAGAAATTAGCTTTTGATATTGCGATCCAGGAAAAGTGCAAGAAGGCAAATTTTTAGGACCCCTGATCAAAGTTTTAAGAATGATTACTGATAGTAGTAACTTATGACTTGAGCCGTAAACCTACTATCCAACGTTCCGATAATGATGGACTTACAGACTCATGCAGGATTATTTAGTACTTTACAACGACAATTGTTGACAAAAGTTTTGGATTATGTTATGGAACAGAAACAGTTCTCGAAACCTGCTTGCATCTAAACCCAGTTGAAGCGTTAAAATACCATAACTTGTAAACAAGTTCGAAAAAAAAACCTTTGACTATCAAAACAGGTAACTTTAGAGCAAAACATGATGGTGACATCTTGACAGTCTGGCTAATTATAACCACCCCAAGAAATGAATGGTTGCTGGTCTATCAAAGGATAATATTTATAATTGACTTTCTTGTTCTAATAAAATTTTCTTTTTTTTTGTTTTTCTATATAAAGAAATGTGAATTTTTTTTATGTTATTTGCAAAAATACTTGAAATGTAATGAATATCTGTTGGACGATCGCGTACTGTACATTTAACAATAACACAATCCTCAAACTTTGGCATGTGGTGATAGCAGCAAAAGAATAATAAACCTATCAATATAAAGCATTTATTACCGATAATTTCTTTTAATAAAAAAATTATTACTACGGAATACAAAAAAATGAAAGGTTCTAGCATCCATACTTCAGATGCTTTTTTTCCAGAAAAAGACGTTGGTAAGTACTATTGCTTGTTTTATTGACCCAGAAACCATAATATCACGTTGTTAGAAAATTTGAAACAGCTTGTTTTAGAGTACTGCTTATAGGACTGCCCAAAAAAAAAAAAGACAGATTTATAGTACCTCATAGACATACTTAGACTTGCTGTTTATTTTCAAATCTACACAACTATGTATATATAGTATTGTCCTTTCGCGGCCAAAAAGTTTACAACGCCAAGAACGTTAACTGAAGTATGATTATGTGTAACTACATTACAAATTACAATTGCCTGAAAATTCTGTTTTATTATCACCACACAGCGTTGCCAGCAATTGTTTTCTTTTTTTAAATCAAATATTAGCAATCTTGTGGTAGCAATTGATTTGCTTTATCATGCCAACAGCATCTTTTACAGTGTGAGAGGTTGGTTGCTACTCTATTTGACCTTATTGGGCTAGTTCCAAACTATCGATCTAAACTCCGGCGTTGACTATCGATATAAAGATAAGAAAATTTCGAATCTCTAGAACAATCTTTAAATTTAAAAATGAAAATTTTTTAAAAAGTTTTTTTTTTTTTTTTTTTTTTTTTTTTTTTTTTTAAAAATTTTTTTTTTTTTTTTTTTTTTTTTTTTTATATTTTTTTTTTTTTTTTTTTTTTTTTTATTTTTTTTTTTTAATTTTTTTTTTTTTTATTT
>Ga0160505_100681_pt1 | contig 18201 bp, 5 predicted proteins | sample DIDeMG_FD_108225 | JGI IMG/M metagenome (GOLD analysis project Ga0160505, IMG submission 108225) | Enriched chicken feces microbial communities from UW Madison campus, WI, USA - DID2874_E49_Stillage MG | ecosystem: Host-associated > Birds > Digestive system > Large intestine > Fecal ... | reverse complement strand
TTTTTTTTTTTTTTTTTTTTTTTTTTTTTTTTTTTTAATTTTTTTTTTTTTTTTTTTTTTTTTTTTTTTCTAAGAAAGCCGTTTTTACCGGCCCGGTAACCCTTCAAATTGTTGCAGGATGTAAAAACAAGTAAGCATCAGAGATAGCTCTTGTTGTATTGTTTACTATATCAAAATCTGTCAAGACACCTGCCGCAGATGATGACGGAAGGTTATCTTTAGCCTCTACTAGCGTGAAGCTATGAGTCAATATTATAGAACTGATCAGTCCGATTCCGTCGAAAGACAGGATTCATTGCAAACAAAAACAACCCCTTAACTATAGTTAAAGCTCGTTGTAAAAAAGATTTCTCGATCGGTTTTCATGCTAGAGATACTCTCAATATTTAGTAACCGGTTATCATTTCAGATTTGAACAATCATTCAATCTTTAAATTGTAATAAAAACATTTGCTCAAGTGCTTTTGTCTCAATGTTTGCAGATTGGATTTTGTATATAGCGTTGAAAGAATGATACTACATTGAGCCCTGGTTACATGCCGCACTTGACTCCCGAAAATCGGCAACCATAAACTCAATTTACAGCACGCGCCCAGTAATAGCTCATTTCATGCTTTGTTGATATAATTGATGCAATGTTAATACTGCCGTTTATATAAACATATTACGATTGTGTTTTGGCCACCAAAAAAAGAGTAAACAAGCTCAGGAATTACTTAGTTGGAATTGTTTTTTTCTTTATCATACTTGTATGATTGGGTTTCCTATGTCCGAAAGAAGGATTTACATTTTCTAACATTACAATGGCAAATTTTAACAGGACTTCCAAAAAGGGATTTTGGAAAACAGTATACAAATAAGCCTTTCAAGGAGGAAGGCCGCGGATCTCACGGCACACCGGTGTATACCAGGCCAAAGGCGACGGAGCCTCGGCTTGTAGGAAATCTTCCTCCTTTATGTAGGTAGCTGATTTAGAAAGGAAATTTCTCTTTAAACTTTTTATGATGAGTCAGCGTGCTGTGTATTCAATGTAGTCGAAATCCTACTATCCTTAAACACATTGAGTAACGGTTTAAAAGTATGCACAGAAAGACGCTGAAAGCTAAACTATGACAACATTCTCTGTGCACACAAATGATTTAGATCAATTAAAATTTCTGAGTGTATTGTTTTAATATTGAAAAAAGAAATTAGATCTTGGATATTAATATGTAATAAGATGCATAGTAAATTTTATGAGAAGATGGAGAACTCTTGACGTAGACCATTATTGGCAGAGAATCAATTTACAAATCATGAGAGCTATTGGGAAATGTGATATTAAATAATATGCATATATCTAATGTAGGGTTTCATAGTGAGGTAATAAATCAATTTTCAAAGTACAGTAAGCACATGCTGGCGCAGTTATTTAGCGGTTCTGTACTTCTTGGAGAGATAAAGTCATCACCTAAGTGCGATAACCTCATGCTCTATGTATTTACTATCAACTTAATTCTCATTGAAATTTACTAGCATCGATACTGATGAAAATTATCAATAATCTCACTAATTCAATGCTCCAAACATGTACATCGTAGCACAAGTTTGAGATTATCTTTTCTATACAAGCTTTTTATATGAAATGTTCAAAATAGCTGATCTTTGAGGCTTTGGTGCAAACTGTAATATTACTTCACTAAGAATATTAGAACAAAGTAATAAGTATGGTTTTAACACAGTTTCATACAATATATTTCTAAAAACTGAAACTTGACTTATGAATCAGTTTGAATATAGAGATTATGAATTTTTGGTAAAAAGCAACAGACTCAAGCCCTCATGTAAAGCTCCTGACTATTGAGATTATGAATAAAAGTTCTGTTTGTTTTGTTTATTATTCGTGAGCCATCTTGAACCTTCTGTAATTGCAGATTAAAACATGGCATATATATTTTAAACTGAAGTTAAAACTCTGGTAGTAATTTCAATCTCAATGTCGCAAGCCTTATGTCATAAATAACGCCTGTAGATGCAGTTAGTCTGTCTGGCATTCTTGAATTTCTCAAAGTAATAAATCAAATTACAAGTTTCTATACCTATAACCTAGAAAACGACTATATACTTTATGTGTTACCCCAAGCTTCTCTTTTAATACATATTTAAATTATTCAATTGGATCACAAACCCTCAGAAATATCATTAATTAAGGCATATATACCATCGTAAGACTTTTTACAGGTTAATAAGATGTTACCTAGACTCGGGGTTTCAAGACCAAAATGCAAATGAGCCTTGTAAAGGTTTGAAAAATGTTTTTCCGGCAGCAGGTTTACCTCAATCCAAAAATATATATAGCACATGTACACAAAGGCTTAAGGGAGTTCAGGTTTTCATGTGCCTCAAGTCTTATTTGTTGGGTGAGGAGCTGTAATATCAACGGAAAAGCAATGTCTACTTTATTGCGAAAAAGAAATGACAGCAGAATGAAACGTTATAAATTCAAGCTGTGTATATCTTGCTTTGGTAACAATTCTAAATCTTCCCTTAACTATTATATATGTTACTCCATTCTTGAATGCGTTGCAAATTAGTTTTAAACCAATCCTTCAACTCAATAGTATCAGGATCAGGTTCTAGCCCGGACAAACTTTTTTGATAATATTGTGTACATCATAGCTTTATCATCTGAAAGTCAATTTTTACCCTTATATTGCTATCACCAGCACAATGGTATCAAGTAGAGTTTAGACGTGTGAATATGTTTCAAGTTATCAGTTTTTTACTCTATAAAATATTCAGACTTCGTTCTCAAACCATAAAGCAACCAAAACAGTACTGGTAACCCTTAAAAATATAGAGAAATTCCAGATAATTTGGTAACAAACTTCCAGAATCTAGATAGGATTTTGACTTTTATATGAAGTTCAGATCGTAGCAGGGTTTCAGCTGCACTGGTCAGGGATAAATGTTTTCAGCAAGCCCACATTAGACTGTGACAATGTTTGCTTTGAGATGTTGCATGATATTAAAATAATTAAACCTCGGGATTTAAATGCTATGTCGTTAAAGCCTTAAATATATGTATATTTATCGTTAGGTCTCAATGAGTTTCTTTCGTTTACAGACTGGGCGCATCCTTTTCTAATATATAATGATATTAGTCAGAAAGATAACTCAGTAGAATTGAAAGAGATTTTAATAAGTGTTTTTAGATACTCGCAATCCAATAATACGACTTCTTTTTTTATTTACTATTATTAATACTATTATCATTAGATTTCTGAATTCATCGAATGAGGTCGTCATTGGGGTGATGAGATAAATTGACGGAATATATCTCATTGTCTTGGCATTTAGAAGTGACCTGAATGCTATATAGTAAAAGGGATGACCCCAATAGCACTCGTCTTAATGAGACACATAAGTAAGCGTTCTCAACGGGCATCATAAGTTTCAATATTTGATGCCACTAAGTTCTTCATGGGTTAAGCAACTGAACGTAGATGAGGGGTAGATGCATTTTCAATTTCTGATGGGTGAGGGTGGTCCACCATTAAATTGCCTTCAGTCTACTAAGTTATAGCTGTATGCCAACCCTTTTAACATGTCATTATGACGATATGACGTTCATTAACCCGCTAACTAGTTAGAAAATGGTCTGAATACAAAATTCTAGTTAAAAATGTAGTCAGTTTGGTTTGTTTGTTACCCCGTTCACTTACTGGTCATGCGGATTTCCATGAAAATGCCAAGATTTTCAAAAAAGGGTCTGTAATAAATGATAAGTTTTATTTATTCAGTGGACATTTTATCTTGGCTATCGATGCCGTTTCCCATTATTTCTATCGTTGTATAGTTAGTTCCTGTTAAGATGTTCAGATATCTCCGGCTGTCGCGAGCTACTGCCGATAGTGGCACTGGCCTAGCCACTTGATAGAAATGACGGAGAGCCGAGAGCAAGGTTTGTTCCATTTCAGTAGTCGAATGCCTATTCCTTCTGATATAGTAGACCTACCTTCTTTTTTGATTAATGCGCAAGTTTTCTTCAAACGTTGTTGAGCTTGGGAGTTTTTAAACAGTAAAGCATCTAGCTTTACAGATGGTCATGTGTAGAAACGTTTTGTTATTTAAACATTATGGAGACTAGTTAAGTGTCAAGTTAGTGTTGTTTATTTTTTAATGTAGACATGGTAGAACGTGCAAAGTTAAGATTAACACCTCTAGCTTATCTGCTGGCTTACCGTCTATCGACAAGGATTGCTTAACAAGCCTTTTGAAGGATAAGTAACGATATGGGAAAGACAGTGGGGTATAAGCGAGTAGCAAAAGTAAAGGCACATAAACCCCACAATCGTTTTATTTGCGCATTAGTATGTTTTTTATAATAACACGAGTGTCTGTAAGTTTACTTTTGGCCACTATTATCACGATTCATTGGTCTAAAATAACCTGGAGTTCAGTCTTCGGCTTGGGGTCTTGCGCTGCGTTCCCAAGTTTATATTGTAACGATATCGGAGGTCCATTGAAGAATCATCCGATAGAAACCCTGTCGATATAAAAGATAATGGTGATAATAAGTCAACCACGTTGGCAATCTAGGACCCCTTATCCGGATATCATGGGCGCAAAATGAACTCTTTGTTCGAGAGTATTGCCGTCAGTAACCGTAATAAAGATTTTATTTCCAGACTTGTGTCTATGCTGGACAAGCCCACACTATCAACTACAAAAATGTATTCAGTGGCGTTATTCTTCACTGTCTCTTAAGTTGCACAAGGCCAAGACCTGTCACCAGCTGGCGTCTCACTGTGTTTTCCCGCCGTGGTATCTTATGTCCCATCTACTCTATCCGTAAATATGCGCTCTATGATACAACAGAGTTTATATCTTGCGGGGTAGCTTCTGCCTAGCTTTGAGCATTTCAAAAGTCGCTTGAGTTTTTTAAAAGCATAGAACGTGGATGAAAAAAAGCATCAAACGATGCTGATAGTGGTTCTTGAGTGACTTGGGCGGCGGGCATCTAAACACAATATCGTAGAGGGTGCGATGGGGGTTGCAAAACGTTTTCAAAGGCGGAATAAAAGTGCCTAGTTGGGGGTAACTGAAATTGTCAATTTTCATCCGCAAACTCTGTTAAATTAAAGTTAAGCAGTACGTTAATAAGTGTTTTTCAGTTGTAGAATATAGATTATTCACAAGTAAATCTTGCTTTCTGTGATGTAAACAAATGACCTTTCCCGTATGTCAAATTTTCAGTTAACCATAGTCTCATTAGATACGCTCTTCCTGAAAAAAAGGCTAACACTTTACATGTAGCCACACGCTTCTCCTCTTTTGTTTTTTCAACATGAATAACTGTAATTAGTGGAGGTTAACCTGATTTTTAGGTACCCAAGTATCACAGTACCTATCTACCCCATTTTTCTATAGTTCCTTTGCAGCCACCAAAAGGCACGAAAGGAATGTCGACTCTGTTTTATTTCTGGGGTAATCAAGCATCTAGACATGAGATATTTACCGCCTGAAACCTTGTGCAGATGCTTTGAAATATCATCAGAAGACTTTTTTTTTCTTGGAGAAGGTTTTGTTTCACTTTCTTAAGTCGATCTATACTTTAACATGCGCAAGTTATACGATCATAGGCGTTCAATTATTTAATATAAATATTTCGCCAATTGTCAGCTATGATACTTGAAATAAAAAAATAAAAACATAACCAAAACACCCTATCTAAATCTACATATACATGCTTATCTAAATGTCTAATCACGAAAAAGATTTCAAACAAACTATCTCGTACGATGAGGCCAAGCTGGAAGAAGGCCAAATCAACACGATTGAAACTACTACGGAATCCCAGACCCGTCTCGAAAGATTCAAGAACTCGTTTAAGCCAGCCGATCTTTCACAGTATGAGGACCAAAACCTTACGCCAGTCGAAAAGGCTGCCTTGGCCACAGCCAACTCACCCCTTTCACGAAGTTTGAAGGGTCGTCACCTGCAAATGATTGCTATTGGCGGCTCTATTGGTACTGGTCTTTTTGTTGGTTCTGGTAAAGCTCTTAGTAATGGTGGCCCCGCATCGTTACTTATTGCATTTTCTTTGATTGGTGTTATGCTTTACTGTACCATCCAAGCGTTGGGAGAGTTGAGTGTTAGATTCCCAGTGTCGGGTGCGTTTGCAACGTTCTCAACTCGCTTCATTGACCCGGCCTGGGGATTTGCCATGGGATGGAACTACGCCATCATGTGGCTTGTTGTTTTCCCCTTGGAAGTTGTGGCAGCATCCATCACAATACAGTACTGGAATACAACCACTAACCCCGCAGTATGGGCCGCTATTTTCTATATTGTCATTGTTGTCATCAACTTGTTTGGTGTTAAGGGCTACGGTGAAGCTGAGTTTGTCTTTTCATTAATCAAAGTCGTTGCCGTGATTGGTTTCATCATTCTTGGCATTATCATCAACTGTGGTGGTGGTCCACAAGGCGGATACATCGGTGGTGCCTATTGGCAGGATCCTGGTGCATTCAATCATGGTTTCAAGGGTCTGTGTTCTGTCTTTGTCACCGGTGCATTTTCCTTTACTGGTACCGAGCTTGTGGGTCTTGCGTCAGCAGAGACCGAGAACCCCAGAAAGACTCTTCCCTCCGCCTGCAAACAGGTGTTCTGGCGGATCACTTTGTTTTACCTTATCTCCCTCACAATGGTTGGTTTGCTTGTTCCCTATGATGATCCTCAGTTGCTTGGTGCTTCTTCTGTCGACGTGGCGGCATCTCCTTTTGTTATTGCTATTAGAAACGCTGGCATCAAAATCCTTCCTTCGATTATCAACGCAGTTGTGTTGATCGCAGTCCTGTCAGTTGGTAACTCTGCCGTGTACGGCTGTTCGCGTACAGTTGCTGCCCTTGCGGCCCAAGGCCATGCGCCCAAGATTCTCTCATATATTGATCGCGAAGGCCGCCCGCTTTTTGGTATCATACTATCGTCAATTGTTGGTCTCTTGTGCTTTGTCACCGCTTCTGACAAGCAAAACGAAGTTTTTGCCTGGCTGTTGTCTCTGACTGGTCTTTCCTCAATCTTCACCTGGGGTTCCATCTGCCTCTGTCATATTCGGTTTAGAGCCGCACTGCGCGCTCAGGGTCGTACCACAGAAGAGTTGGCATTTGCATCTCAAGTTGGTGTCATTGGCTCTTACTTTGGTCTAATCTTCAACTGTCTTGTGCTTGTTGCACAGTTTTGGACCGGTCTATTCCCGCTGGGCGGCTCTGGCGCCGACGCTAAAAGCTTTTTCCAGTCATACCTGGCGGCTCCTATTGTAATTGTCTGCTACGCCGCATTTAAAATTATTAAGCGCCCACGTTTCCAAGACTTGAAAACCATGGATCTGGATACTGGTCGCCGCGAGATCGATTTTGAGTTACTCAAGCAGGAGATCGCGGAGGAAAAAGCTTATTTGGCGTCTAAAAACTTTTTATACAGAACCTACAAGTTTTGGTGCTGATTTTTTGACACTTTTTCTTTTTACATCAATATTTCTTTAATGAGATATTGATAGTTAGTACTTTTTTTGACAAATAAATAATGAAACTTGATGAATAAAAACGTTGTTAATCTTTTACAAACTGTACATAAAATAAAAAGCATGGATTGTAGCCAGAGTTTAATCATGGCGTGCGGCTAGCAATGGCATAAAGTCCCTTAAAATAGAATCCCTGCCTCATCAAAATGCTCAGGGTCCACGTCCTGCGTGAGCTCCTTCATAATGTCATCGGGTAATTGAAAACTTCTGAGTATTGACATTCGTAGCTTAAGAAGGTCCATGTTATACTTCTTCTCGCGCTCTCCCAGTGCGGCCTGAAACTCCGCTCTGACTTTTTCCAGTCGCTGAAAGTACTCTTTGTTCAACTCTTTGACGAGAGCGATTGCATCAATATTGCCACCTATGGCAGGCGCAGGGGAAGACCCTATGTTTGTGGATTTGCTTTCTTGCAGCGGATTTTGATGACTACCAAGGGCGCCAAGTTTCTCTGTGGCCTTCTCCAGAAGTCCGTAAGAGTCTGTTATAAGTCAGCAATATAATCACACTATAACGGTTATAACTCCATACTCTTAGAAGAAAAGTTTGAACCAACAGGATAAAATGACTGACTGGACATTATGGAGTGTTAAATTAAATATTATTGTAGCTTGAAACAAAAAATGAATTGTGTTAATTGGAAACTACTGAAACAAAAAAAATGAATTGTGTTAGTTGGAAACTACAGCAAAAAAGATTTTTGAAAATGAAAAACATGAATATATATATCAAAAAAAGACTAGAACTTTGGCTTGTAAAACCTTTGCTCAAAGAGATGTATTAATATTGACAACATTGTTACTGTATTTCGGTCGCATATTTATTACAGTCCAACAACAAAACTGTTGCTCAGTGGGAAAAGGTTTGATAAGAAATCGACCAAAAGTGAAACGGTATTTGAAAATAAAATTCATTAAGTTTAAATCATCTTCTAAAAATCGTTTTAGCTGTCAATTCTGCAAATATTTCTCATATTCTTTATCTTTTATGTGTTAATTGTATTCAGTAATATATGTAGAATGTTGAATTGTATTACCCATGGGCAGGTTGTAGTTAACTTTTCTTTCAAAAACCTTTGATCGAAGATTGACATGTGTAGAGTAGTTGTTACTTACTAAAGCTAAATTTTGCAATGTGCGGCTAAACTATATGTATTAAGTATCATTTCCTAGGTTATAAAACTTTAGTTTTTTGACGTAGCATTGCCTATGACGGTGCTGAATCAGCCTCAACATGTAAATTTGAACCCAATTTACAAACATCTAAGATTAGTTAGTTTCATAGTTCTCGATTGCATACATTTTTTGTATTTTTTTGTTAATTTATCAAACTTTGAAGGTCACCCCAATTAAGCATTATTTTGAGTGGAAGTTTGTGGTTGTCTGCTGGTAGTAAATTATTAACGGTAACAGCCACAAAGCTAGAATTTACTGATCATTATACGTCACTGATCATTATACGTCAACAGTAGAGTTACAAACTATCAGGTAATTAATTTTAAGGCTGCCAAGTCGGTTACTGCCCCATAGATGTTTATATATTAAACTATCAATTAATGTTGACAGGAATTTTGCAAATTATTGCAAATTTCATGTCTGTAGAACCCGTAACTAATTAGAATCTAAAAATCTGTGTAACCTAATATTGCGAGTTTCTTTGTTGCTTTTTTATTGCAGGCTAGCTTTATGTGCGGTGGCTTGTTGCGAAGTGGGCTTTATTAAGCAACCAGTAATTTGATAATAGCAGGCTCCATTGTTGAACAAACGAAATCATTACTCGGAAGATTTAAAATTAACAATTTACACAACTATTTTTATTTTCGGCCGGGTTGAAAATCAGCCACAACTAACGCCGGGTCTGGGCAAAGTCTTACTTCTGGGCAAAGCATAAATTATTCAATAAACCCTTGATAAATCGTGATTGACGAGTGTCATGGTGTTTACTTGATCGGACACTTTTTAATAGTGTTTCAAAGTACTAGTTGTCAATAATCAAACGCTGGTGGCTGTAACATTTCAGCGCTTCAAGCCTAACATTTTCAAATCGCTGGCCAGCCTGATGTTAACTAGTTGGACCCCCTGTAGAAATCCGGGTCGTGATGATTATTGAGATTTTGGGTGAAGCAACAACTTTATTACGATAGCAGCTATCGATAACCACGTCGCGACTATTATCTGCCAAATATGACAATTTCAACGGCTTCCATGTTCAATGAAGCGCACCAGCTTAAAAGATGATATTCGGTTTCAAATTACAGCATCTCCAATGAAATACATGTTGTTGATTTCACTTATTTCTTTCATTACATTTTCATGCTTTTACTCTGGTGTTTCTAATCAGCCCCGATTCTCAATGTTCTAAATTTTGGGTGTGAATGACGCAATTTTGGGACTTTTCCAGCCAATAATTCGCATTTAACCTTTTTTATTATTTCATTTCTCCGGTGATTAGTACATGCAGATGTCGCCATTTCACGCTATGATGCCCTAGCCCTGTATGACCCTGACGCCTGAGGATCTCGAGAACTGACACCATTGGTATCACAGTTAACAATAGCAGGTGCTCTTCAAATCCCCTTAAGCTATGACACCCCAATCCCCTCTCTATATCAGAGAGTCTTGATGCTAGTCAGCCAAAGGATCTGGTTAATTGAGTAACGCAACACCTCTGATTTTCACTGTCTGTCATTCGGCCCAACGCACCTTACAAGAGATCAATAACTTAACCGCACCCTGCGCTTAATATAATACCGCTCTCGTTGGCCGCTACTGTCTGATCCAGCATTAAAAATAGACAAAACTCCTCCGGTAACGGTCGAATAAGATTAAAAGCATAGCGGGAACAGCGTTCAAACTAAAGGTTTTTGGAGTAGACTGTTTAAGTTTTGCCTCAGTTATTACTGTGGTTGTCGTCATTAGAATTGCAAGAATATGGCAAAGTCGTAAAACTGACAAGCCACAATAGTTACTTTTTACACTTTTGGGGATGGTTGGCTGAAAAATACTCACACTCTATATCAAGACTATTACCAATTGAAATTTTTTTTTTTTTTTCAAGAAATATTTAAATACCGTTAGCTATCCTTTTCTCTCTTTTTATTTTTTTTCTTCTTTTTTCTTTTCTTTGTCTAAGCCATTCTTTCTAAAAAGACAAGTTTCAACCTTTACTAGCACTACTATACAACATGTCTAACCCACCCCATGGAGGAGTCCTGAAGGACCTTTTGGCTCGTGATGCCCCTATCAGAGATGAACTTTTTGCCGAGTCTGAGACTCTCAAGGATCTTATTCTTACTGAACGTCAGCTCTGTGATCTGGAGCTTATTCTCTCTGGTGGCTTTTCTCCCCTCGAGGGCTTTCTGACTGAGAAGGACTACAATGGTGTTGTTGAAAACCTGCGCCTTGCTGATGGTACCCTTTTTTCTATTCCCATCAATCTCGATGTTTCTAAGGAGGAAATTGAGGCTTCCCAGATCAAGCCCGGTGCTAGAATTACTCTTCGTGACTTTAGAGACGACGCTCCTCTTGCTATTATCACTGTTGAGGATGTCTACAGACCCGACAAGGAGAAGGAGGCCAAGCTGGTCTTCAGAGGTGATCCCGAGCACCCTGCTATCAAGTACCTCAACAACACTGTTAAGGAGTTTTACGTTGGTGGTAAGCTCCAGGCCATTAACAGACTGAACCACTACGACTATGTCGGTCTTAGAAACACCCCTGCTGAGCTCAGATCCCAGTTTTCTAAGCTTGGCTGGAAGAGAGTCGTTGCCTTCCAGACCAGAAACCCTATGCACAGAGCCCATCGTGAGCTGACTGTCAGAGCTGCCCGCTCTAGACAGGCTAATGTCCTCATTCACCCTGTTGTTGGTCTTACTAAGCCCGGTGACATTGACCACTTTACTCGTGTCCGTGTTTACCAGGCTATTCTGCCTAGATACCCCAATGGTATGGCCCTTCTTTCTCTTCTGCCTCTTGCCATGCGTATGGCTGGTGACAGAGAGGCTGTCTGGCACGCTATTATCAGAAAGAACCACGGTACTACCCACTTTATTGTTGGTCGTGATCACGCTGGTCCTGGTAAGAACTCAAAGGGTGAGGAATTCTACGGTCCCTACGATGCTCAGGATCTTGTTGAAAAGTACAAGGACGAGCTTGGTATTGAGGTTGTTCCCTTCCAGATGATGACCTACTTGCCCGATGCTGACGAATACGCTCCCAAGGACGAGGTTCCTGAGGGCACTAAGACTCTTGATATTTCTGGTACTGAGCTGAGAAAGAGACTGAAGCTTGGTCTGCACATTCCCGAGTGGTTCTCGTACCCCGAGGTTGTCAAGGTGTTGCGTGAATCCCACCCTCCCCGTGTTAACCAAGGTTTTACTATTTTCTTGACTGGTTACCACAACTCTGGTAAGGACGCCATTGCTCGTGCCCTGCAGGTGACTCTGAACCAGCAGGGTGGTCGTTCCATTTCCTTGCTGCTTGGTGAGACCGTTCGTGCTGAGCTCAGTTCCGAACTTGGTTTTTCGCGTGAGGACCGTCACAAGAACATTCAGCGCATTGCTTTTGTTGCTGCTGAACTCACTCGCTCTGGTGCTGGTGTCATTGCCGCCCCCATTGCCCCCTACGATGATTCTCGTCGTGCGGCTAAGGAGACCATTGAGAAGGCCGGAAACTTCTTCCTGGTGCATGTTGCCACGCCACTTGAGCACGCCGAGCGCACTGATCGCAAGGGTGTTTACGAGCGCGCACGCAGCGGTGAGATCAAGGGCTTCACTGGTGTCGACGATGTCTACGAGACTCCCACTAACGCCGACATTGTTGTTGACCTTACCAAGACCGATGTCAGAACCAGTGTCCATGAGATTATCCTGCTTTTGGAGGCTCAGGGTTTCTTTGGCAACTAAGCACCGTTTGCAAATTTTATTATATTTATCTTTTTTTTTTGCTGTTAGAGCGTTAAGGGATAGACCGGTGTGCTATGATGAATGTTTACGATATTATATACTATATAAAAGTGAAATCAAATGTTAAAAGTGATTTATGAACAATTAAATTATAGGCGACAAATCGAAGGGGTAGAAGTTATTATTTATATGCACTGAAAAAATGATGGAATTGCGCCCAATTATGATACCAGCCTGAGGCTGTTTTTTTTTTTTGGTGAGCCACTGAACTTTATGAGGCTTAAATATAAAATGTAATTTTGGCTGTGCCACAGATCTTTTGAAATCTATATGTCTCTATTAGCCACAGCTGGTACCCCTCTAAAAAAAAAAGGAAGGGGCAATCGGCCAGGCCACATTTGTCTGAACATTGAATAGCCAACCCACATTTCTCTCCCCTAGTTAAAAGCAGGTAGTGTTGACCCTAACAGTATTCTTTCATCAAAATCAATCAAGACAATTAACAATACTGATTTTCAGATGCCGATGTTATTTGGTTTTTTCAAGTTGAGGACCTTTTGTAATTTGATTGTAGTGTGTGGCTTGGGTGGCTCAGGTCAGTGACCATACTCGGATCTTTAAAAAGAAAATGGCCACGTATCCCCAGGCAGAAACCCCCAGTAGTTCTGGAATTACCATGAGTAGTACTATCAAAATGGGAATATAGGCCTAGTAGGAATTATATGCCATTATAATCAAATCTTTGAATTTTTTTTTTTTTTTGTGTAAAGACCTTAATAACGAGTTTTATGATCTATGTGGTTTGTGTTCAGATTTTAGGTTTTAACATTTACACTTTATACAGTTTGTAGTGTAAGTCATATTTTAACCTTATGAATAATGTAATGGTAATGATAATTGTCATTTTCTATCCACCTATGAATTTCGATTGACTATGCAGCTGATGTTTTGCCGCCATAATAATTTACGAAGTGTAAACTTTTTATTTGGTGATCACTAGTTAAGGTTTGGTATTTGTAACTTTTATTATAGTCTTTACACAATATAACTTACAACAACATGTGTTTAGACAAAATTGGGCCAATAGACTGCGAGGCAAAAGAATTAACAATCATTGCTTTGTCAGGTATTTTTTTAACAATTCTTGCCTGACTAATCAAAATTTCTCAGCATTTTGTCATTGTTTAATAATTTATGACTAAAGAGCGATCTTCCGCCACTTAGTAAGAACAACCCAGTCATTGTTTGCTCTGGTAGCTAACTAAGAATTTGACTAATATCTGTGTAATGATATTCAAGCTCTTGGATATTCCTAAGGGCTTTTACCTCATGTCAAAGCGCGAAAAGAAATTTTTCTGGAAAAAACGTTAGTACAAACCCAACCGCTTTTTAGTAATTTTTTACTGATTGATGATTTTCACCCCCCTCGAGACCCTTCACGCTCAGATGTGGTCGGTCTACGCTACCAGATTGCCTATGGCTCCCTAGTAATCTGACTGGTATTTAAGGACTGTGATCTCTTCTTTTTCTGCTCGCCCATTTGTTTTCTTTTCTTTCCTTAACCATCATTTATTAATTTCCTACTGCATTTATCCCATACATTTATCATGACTACTAAATTCATTCCTCGTGCTATTAGCAAGATCGCTACTGCCTTTGAGCAGTCTGAAGGTGTCGGAGCCAGAGTCCGTCGCTCAATTGGCACCGCCACTGTCCGAAATTTCACCCCTTTTCTCATGCTCGATCACTTCAAAGTTTCGCCTGACGCTGGCTTCCCTGACCACCCCCACCGAGGCCAAGAGACCATCACCTACATGATTGATGGTTTTTTCGACCATGAGGACTTTACCGGTTCCAGAGGTACTCTTGGCCCCGGTGATCTTCAGTTTATGACTGCCGGCAGAGGTATTGTGCACGCTGAAATTCCCGCCCCTAACAATTCGGTTGAGGGTTTGCAGCTCTGGGTTGACCTTCCCACCGAGCTTAAGGAATGTGAACCTCGTTACAGAGATCTTCGTGCTAAGGAGGTCCCTGTCGCTGAGCCCAATGATAAGGTTAAAATCAAGGTTATTTCCGGCCGATCTCATGGCATTGACTCTGTTAAAGATCTCGCATACACTCCCATGTGGTTCTTCGATGTCAGCATGAAGCCCGGCAGTCACATCCAGCAAGAGATCCCCACAGACTTTAACGTTTTTCTTTATATCATGAAAGGATCTGCGACCATTGAGGGCAAGAAAATCTCTCAGTACCAGAATGTTTTCTTCGATACCAAGGGTGACGGTCTCGAGATCTCCGTTCCCGAAGACGCCGAAGGCGAGGCTCAGTTTGCCATCATAGGTGGTAAGATTCTAAACCAGCCCATCGTCCAACATGGTCCCTTTGTTGAGACCTCCAAGGAAAGAATTTACAAGGCCTTTATGGATTATCAGACTCACTCTAATGGATTTGAAAGAGCCGATGGCTGGTCTAGCGAGATTAGCAAGCGGGGTGGAAGATTCTAAAGTGCATGAAATGAGCGTTATGAACTAAAAAAAAAAGAGCTAAAAAAATTATGTTATTATTGTTGTCTTTGTCTTCTTTTTGTATCCATAGAATAGTTAATAGAGGATTTTCTGTTAACATAGCCTTTGTAAAATTCAAAAGCGTTTGATACTCATTTACTATTTTCCATCTCTAGTTCTTTTGCGCATGAGATCTATCTGTTTTATTCCATCTCACAGCCTTTTCAATTCCACCCACAAATTTCCGAAATGCCATCACTTGAATCATTCATTTAACGCAAACACTTTAAATATTATCTTAGGTTTGTTCCTTGTAAGTTTCCGCCGCGTTTTGTACTGTTCTAGTTATGCTAAAATAAAACATTACGCGATGGGGAAGTGACCGAGATAGGCGTGAACTAAGATCTGATCACCGATCTGGGCCAGAAAAATTTACTACGGCGTTTGACATGTTTTCATAGTTTGTAAAAAAATAAACTTTAATATTCCAAACCTACCACTTTTATTTATTAGCATATCAAGTCGGCTCTTGTAGGATTCCAATCTTGATTTCTTAAAGAGTGTAAAACAAAAAAAAAAAGCCAGTGTTCCAGCTCAGACATTTCAAGTCGCGATAGTCGTTTCTGTTAATTTTCGTAGTTCGCGGTGACATCCGGTTGCTTCTTTAGGACGTTTTTGTTAATTAGGCTCAAAACGGAAACAACGGTTCCGTTTCAAGTTTTCTGTCACCAAACTTTTTTGTGATACAAAACCTTCAAAAAAACCTCCCTTACACCATCACCACCACTCATCACCATCCTTTTGCTGGCAACGCCCGCAACACGCACTTTCGTTCAACAACTAACCTCTTTTCCGCGCTCCTTTAAACCAGGAGACTGACACTCTTTTATTACAATCTTTTTTTAACTCACATTCGCTTCTATAGACACACTCTTTTTATATCCTAGTTTACAACACCTATTTGAAATAGTTGAACGATAATTAAACCAATGAAAGTTCTCATCACTTCAGCTGTCGCTCTGTCGCTACTACCCTCTTTTGTTAACGGTGAATTAAGACGACATCGACATGCTATTCACGGGGATTCCCACGATCTTCAAAAGCGCTCTAAACAGTGTCAATTTCCCACTGACGCTGGACTCGTTTCTGTCACTCCTAATGAGGAAAATGCCGGTTGGGCTATGTCTCCCGATCAGCCTTGTAAGCCCGGCATGTACTGCCCTTACGCTTGTCCTGCTGGTCAGGTAGGTCTTCAATGGGATCCCAAAGCCACTTCCTACACTTACCCGATTTCTCAGAACGGCGGCCTCTACTGCAACGAAGACGGTGAAATCGAAAAACCCTTTCCTAAGAAGGACTACTGTGCCGATGGTACGGGATATGCTCGTGTAAATAACACTTGTGGGGGCGTCATCTCTTTTTGTCAGACTGTCCTCCCTGGTAACGAGGCTATGCTTATTCCAACTGAAGTTCACGCGGGAATGTCTGAAGTTATTGCTGTTCCTGATCCCTCGTACTGGGTTAGTACTGCTGCCCACTATTACATCAATGCCCCTGGCGTCGGTATTGAAGAGGGATGTGTTTGGGGAACTAAAGCAAACCCTATTGGTAACTGGTCTCCTTATGTAGCTGGTGCCAACACTGATGCGTCTGGTAACACTTTTGTTAAGATTGGTTGGAACCCCGTGTATCTTGAGCCAGACTGCCCCTTTAAAACCACTTTACCCGACTTCGGTATGAGACTAGTTTGTGATGGCTCTTGTGTTGGCTTACCCTGTGAGATCAACCCCAAGGTTAATGGTGTCAATGAGGTAACCTCTTTATTGCAAGCTGATGGTGCAGGTGGTGGTGCCTTCTGTGTTGGTACTGCTCAGCCCGGTTCCCATATGTATATCGAGGTCTTTGAAGTTGGTGAAGGTTCAGGTACTGGAAGTTCAGATTCTGAAAGCAGTGACGAGATTGCTTCTTTCGATGAAGAAGAACCGGTTCAGGAATCCAGCTCCCTTTCTGTAATATCCACACCTGAGTCCACTACCTCATCTGAAGCTTTGACAGATTCAACTTCTTCTGGGCTTACTACAAGCTCTGAGGCCCCTACTTCGTCTTCTGAGTCCACATCCTCATCTGCAGACTCTGAAACAACTTCTTCTTCGATTATTTCCACTTCATCTCTTGCCCCTAGTACCACTTCTTCTGCCGAACCTAGTACTTCTTCCATTGAATCCAGTACCTCTTCTGCTGCACCTACTACCTCTTCTATTGAATCCACTAGTTCTTCTATTGAGTCTACTACCTCTTCTATTGAATCCACTAGTTCTTCTATTGGGACTACTAGTTCTTCTATTGGGACTACTAGTTCTTCTATTGAGTCTACTAGTTCTTATATGGAATCTAGTACTTCTTCTATGGAGTCCTCCACTTCTTCTATGGAGTCCTCCACTTCTTCCATCGAGTTTTCTACTTCTTCCACCGAGTCTTCTACTTCTTCTATTGAGTCTTCTACTTCCTCTTCAGCCCAGCCTTCTACATCTTCTAGTGAACTCACCACTTCCTCCGCTTCTTCAAAGGTTTCTGAAATCACTACTAGTAGCAAGCCTACTACTTCTAGTGCTACCCCCACAACCAGCTCTGCCAAAACTTTCTCCTTGTCTCTTACTAATACTACCTCTTCAATTATTGTTAGTAATGCCGGATCATCTACTAAGTCAAAGATTGTTCATTCTACCTCTAAAAAGTCTACTGTTTCTCAGACCCATCACTCAACATCTAGCAAGATTGTAATTTCCAGATCTGTACAAAACTTCAAAGCACTGAATGCCACCGTGACATCTCAAGAGTTAAAGAGTTACGACGTCAAGTCTGTCTCTTCGCTACTGAGTGAGTCTCGCTCTGTTCTGTACAATCTTGGAGAGTCTCAGTACAACACAAATGGTATTAACCAACCCACTGCAGCTGCTGCTTCGGTTTCCGCTGGCACTGAAACTTCCTCGACGTTGACGTCAGGCAGTAGCACTACTATTGCTCCTCTCACCTATCTTTTTGGACTTGTGTCTGCCATTATTTTGGCTCTGATGTCGTAGAGTGAGTTTTTTTTTTTCAATTTTTATTTTCCATTTTAATTCTAATATAGTATATATATTATTTGGATATCGACACTTTTTTTCTAGTCATTTGAAGTTTATTATTATTATTATTATTATTATTATTATTATTATTATTATTATTATTATTAT
>Ga0160505_100680_pt1 | contig 18237 bp, 5 predicted proteins | sample DIDeMG_FD_108225 | JGI IMG/M metagenome (GOLD analysis project Ga0160505, IMG submission 108225) | Enriched chicken feces microbial communities from UW Madison campus, WI, USA - DID2874_E49_Stillage MG | ecosystem: Host-associated > Birds > Digestive system > Large intestine > Fecal ... | reverse complement strand
TTTTTTTTTTTTTTTAATTACTCTTATTTAATCAACCAGTCAACCCAACCCTCCTGATAGACTGGAGCCTTTTTTGTTTGCCGTTACACTCTCACGGCGCTGTAGCATACTTGCATTGCTAAAATAGCGCGACCATGCCTGTCAAAGACAGCAACTTCAGCAATAGAACAAGCCAGTCAACAGCGGGCAGCACATCTGCCGCTGCTCCTGACTCCAGTTCTCAACATAGCAGTAATGACAGCAACTACGGCCCCACAATTCCTGATTACGACGAGGATGAGGAGGACCGCAAGTTCAGAGCCACGCATCCAAACATTACCGTCAACCCATCTCCCGACTCTTTTAAAAATGATCCCGTGTTTGTGAACCCATACACCCCTTCCAATGCCGACATGACTATGGATTACCGTCCTAGCTTTGATCAGCTCAACGTTCCTGCTGGAGACCAAATTAAAAAAATTGAATCTCGCAAACTACGTGTAAGCTCACTCACGCCGCGGCGCAAATTGTCCAAGCAAATCAAGACTACTGGCCAGGTTTTCCGTAATCTCAGCAAACGTGTTCCTGGTGTCAAGTCTTTTCGTCATAAGCATCCTCACCCCATTGAGATTGAAAAGGAGCGGACTATTTACTTCAACCAGCCCCTGCCCGAGTCTGAGATCGACCCCGAGACCGGCCACATTGCCAACACCTATCCAAGAAACAAGATTAGAACTACAAAATACACGCCGCTCAACTTTATCCCCAAGAATCTTTTCCTTCAATTCCACAACATTGCCAATATTTATTTCCTGTTTATTGTCATTCTAGGTGCGTTTCCAATCTTCGGTGTGCTCAGCCCGGGTCTCGCTGCTGTGCCAATCATCGCCATTGTTGTCATCACCGCCATTAAGGATGCCATCGAAGACTACCGTCGTACTGTTTTGGATCTTGAGATCAACAATTCAATCACCCACGTTTTGCAAAATATTCCCAATCCCAATACCGAGGATGACCACGTTGATCCCTGGCGGCGGTTTAAGAAAGCTTGCACCAGAATCTCGGTCAGGACTATCAGAGCCTTGAAACGCGGCTTTGTCATGACCTTTATGAGAAAGTCACAGGCTGCTGCAAACTACAGACGGGCAGATAGAAAGAAGCAAAAGGAACTACTCGAACTTCAACCAGTTTCGACCCTCGCTACTGTTGATACCCGTGACACTGACCTTCCCTCTCGCTATGATTCAATGGATCTCGAGCGTATTAAAACCACTGACTACATTACCGACGGTAGCGTCATCGACCGCAACCAGCCTACCCCTCAGCAGGCCAAGTTCAAAAAGGCTTATTGGAAGAGTGTTCACGTTGGTGACATTGTCAAAGTGTATAATAACGATGAAGTCCCCGGTGACTTGGTGGTTTTGTCCACTTCCGATGAAGACGGTGCTTGTTACGTTGAAACCCGTAACCTTGATGGTGAAACCAATCTAAAGATTCGTCAGTCTCTTCGTGCTACCCAGCATATTCGTCGTTCCAAGGATCTTGAACAGTCCAAGTTTAAGATTGAGTCTGAAGGCCCCCATCTTGATCTCTATTCTTACAACGGTTTACTCAAGTGGGAGCAGTATGCCAATCCTCATGATACCTACTCTCCCATTACTGAACGCGCTGAAGCTGTGACAATCTCCAATATGTTGCTTAGAGGCTGCTCTTTGAGAAATACAAAGTGGGTCATTGGAATTGTTGTGTACACTGGTGAGGACAGTAAGATTGTTCTCAACTCTGGTGTTACGCCCACTAAGCGTTCTCGCTTTACCCGTCTTTTAAACATTCCCGTCATTGTCAACTTCTTTTTTGTCATCATCCTGGCTCTTGTTTCTGGTATTGTCAATGGTATATACTGGAATAAGACTGTCAGTTCAGCTGCATTCTTTTCATTTGGTATGATTGGTAGCACTTCTGCTGTCACTGGTATTATCACATTTTGGGCTGCTGTTATTCTGATGCAGAATTTGATTCCCATTTCCCTCTACATCACCATTGAAATTGTCAAAACTATCCAAGCGTTTTTCATTTTCTCGGATACCTACATGTACTACGACAAGATTGACTATCCTTGTACCCCCAAGTCTTGGTCCATTTCAGATGATTTGGGTCAGATTGAATATATTTTCTCTGACAAGACTGGTACTTTAACTCAAAACGTCATGGAGTTTAAAAAGTGTACCATTGGTGGTGTTAGCTACGGTAAGGCCTTCACTGAAGCAATGATTGGTATGCTCAAGCGCGATGGTAAGCACAGTGAAGAATTGGCTGCCAATTCACTAGCTGAGATTGCTGCTGACAAGGCTCTCATGATTTCTAAGATCCGTGGCATGTATGATGACCCTCAGTTTTATGATGATGAACTCACTTTCGTTTCTTCTGAAATTATTGATGATCTCAATGGTAATTCTGGTTCCAAGCAAGCTTATGAAGTTGATCACTTTATGACCGTTCTTTCTCTTTGTCACTCTGTTCTTCCTGAAACCTCCACCGATGGTTCTGGCAAGCTCTTGTATAAGGCTCAATCTCCCGATGAGTCTGCCCTTGTTAGCACTGCCCACAATCTTGGTTTCTCTCTCACTGAGCGTACCCGTAACGGTGTCGTTGTCCAGCGTTTTGGCAAGCCCCAGGAATATGATATCCTTTGTACATTGGAATTCAACTCTACTCGTAAGAGAATGAGTGTTATTGTTCGTATGCCCGATACTGGTAAAATCTATCTCTTTTGTAAGGGTGCTGATAACGTCATTTTCTCTCGTCTTACTCCTAATTCGCAAAGAGAGCTCCGTGAGCAGACCGCCAATCAATTGGAAGAATTTGCAAGCGAAGGCCTGAGAACCTTGTGTTTAGCTGAAAAGGAACTTTCTGAAGCCGAGTATCAGGAATGGGCTGCAAAGCATGAGCGTGCCTCACAGGCCATCCTGAACCGTGATGAGGAGATGGAGATTGTTGCTGACGAAATTGAGCGCGGTTTATCTTTGATTGGTGGTACCGCTATTGAAGATCGTCTTCAGGATGGTGTTCCCCAATCTATTGAGTTACTGAGTAAGGCCGGCATCAAGCTTTGGGTTCTCACTGGTGACAAGGTCGAAACTGCTATTAACATTGGTTACTCCTGCAACCTGCTTCATAATTCTATGGAACTTTTGGTCATGCAGTTTAAAGACAAGTCTTTGTCTGAGGTTGAGAAGATCTTGGACGGTCATTTGCAACGCTTCAACTTGACTGGTAGCCCGGAAGATCTTGCTAGTGCTAAGCTTGATCATAGTATCCCGTCCAACAAATTTGCCATGGTAATTGATGGTGATACTCTTGAAAAGGTTCTTGATCCTACTTTAAAAGCAAAGTTTGTTCTCCTCGGCAAGCAATGCAAGTCCGTCTTGTGTTGCCGTGTGTCTCCCTCCCAAAAGGCTGCTGTTGTTTCTGCTGTTAAGACCACGTTGGATGTTACTACACTCTCCATTGGTGACGGTGCTAACGATGTTGCAATGATCCAGGAAGCCGATGTCGGTGTCGGCATTGCTGGTGTTGAAGGCCGTCAGGCTGTCATGTCTTCTGATTATGCTTTTGGTCAATTCAGATTTTTGTCTCGCTTGTTGCTTGTCCACGGCCGTTGGGCTTATCGCCGTTTGGCGGAAATGACCGCCAACCTGTTTTACAAGAACGTTGTCTTCACTCTCACCTTATTTTGGTACGGTATCCATACAAACTTTGATGGTACTTATCTTTTCGATTATACCTACATTACATTGTTCAATCTTGCGTTCACATCTCTCCCGGTTATTTTCATGGGTTTCCTTGACCAGGATGTATCTGATAAGGTTTCACTGGCTGTGCCCGAGCTCTACCAACGCGGCATTCTTCGCAAGGAGTGGAGTAGCTTCAAATTTTGGGCTTATATTGTTGATGGCCTCTACCAATCTGCTGTCTGTTACTTTTTCGCGTTTTGCCTTTTCTGGACTGGCGGCTTTGTCAACCCTGACGGTATTCAAAACAACTACCGTGAGGCATATGGTTCCTTTGTTGCCACATCTGCGATCATGGCTTGTAACTTCTATGTCCTGATTAATGAGTACATGTGGGACTGGCTGTTTTTGCTTATTGTTGCCATTTCGTGCCTATTGGTGTTTTTCTGGACAGGTATCTACACAGCCTTTGTTGCGTCTGCTGGATTCTACAAGGCTGCACCGGAAGTCTACGGCTCTCTATCTTTCTGGGCGTATCTGCTATTGGCGTTGGTAGCATGCATGCTACCGCGGTGGTCGGCCAAATGTTACCAAAAAATGTATCGCCCACTTGACGTTGACATCATTAGAGAGCAAGTGTCAATGCACCAGTTTGACCACCTCAAGAACCCAGAGGAAGAGTATAGCAACGACCTCAGGGTGTCTGATTTATTCAGTAAGGAAAGCAACATGAACAGCACTGGCGGCTCGTTTGCGCTTCCTGAAACTGAGGCCGAGGCGCTTGCCGCTGCGAATACCTACCGTGGATCGCTGGAGCGTATGAGCGGCGAACGGATACGATTGTCAAGTGAAATCGAGGGCTTCACACGTGCTTCTGCTTTACTGAAGTCTCAAACGTGATTTCATGAACTCTTATTTCTAGTTGCTTAATTTTTTTTTTCTTCTCTTTTTCCTTCTTTATTTTTTTTCTCTTAATAATTATTTCTTTTTTTCCATATGTAATATATAAAGTTATTTATCAACAATCTATCTAATAATTGCCTTTATTTTATTATTTTCCATGTATGATTACACATGATTCCACTACCAGTATCATGGCTCAGACTCTAATCAAGATTGGGGGCGAGGCAATGCCCAAGTCAGGCGCGGTGGGGCTTAAGGTTGGATATGGTGTATGTCACATGATAGGGGCGTCTACCTTTCCTATTCCCAAAGTGGCAAGCCATGCAAATACCAAGCCTTGGTCTTAATTGTTTATTATTATTATTATTATTATTAGTCTTTTTATTTAATACTTGAGTAGGTTATATTTGATTCTTTCCATTTTTCTTTCTCTTTTATATATATTCTTGTTTGGACCCTCTCGTTTCCTCACGTTCTTTCTTTTTTTTTTTTCATCTTTGAATTGTTTAGTTGATTAAGCTAGATTACAAGTCAAAATACATTCACCAGCAGCTGCCTCTATTAAATAAAATAAAAAAAAAATGGCTGTGATAGACCACAAAGACCTTTTTAAACGACAATGTATGTGCAAAACTTGATATGACTGAGCCTATCAGGCTACCACCTCTGCCAAACTCTGTTTGAGACGGCGTGTCCACTATACTACTCTAGATAGAATCTCTTGCTAACACTACCTTTTTTTCACAGGGGGATGTTATGACTACAACTGCAACTCTACATGGTACGACTGGGGCCGATGGGTGCTTTTGGCTATTATCATTTTTGTCTTTTTTCTGTGTATGATGATTATGTGTACATCGTCCCGGCGGCGGGTGCGCCACGGCCGCCAGCCCCTTTATGGCACGGCGTGGATGGTGCCGCCAAGCTACTACCAGTCACAGCAGCAGTACAGCCAAAACAACTATGGTGGTGGCGCTCCTTCCGCCCCTCCGTACCAACCGGACCAGCAGAACCAGCAGCCGGCATATAACGGGGGCTACTACGACCGCGACGGCAATTGGGTCAACACTAACACCACGCAGTCGCAGAGCCAAGGCCAGTACAGTGGCAACGGCGGCGTTGAAAACTACGGGCCGCCACCGGGTGCCCCGCCCAACTATGGCGGTGCTGCTGCTGCTGGCTCTAGCTCTAACAATCAGTATGAAATGGGCGCGATGCCGACCCAGCCGCCTGCTGTTTACAAGAACTAGTTATGGTAATATCATAGAAAGATATATATATACTAATGATCCGTCTCTGTGTGTGTTTTTTTTTTCTTTCATGCGTAACTTCCTGTTTCCTTGGTGCTCTCCTAATTAACCTTTTGTGAATACTCACTTTTTTTTTTATTCTCTCCATGTTGTTTTATTGGCTTCATTATTTTATATATTTATAATATACTAATATTTCTTTTTTGCACTCAATTTCAGCCGTTTAAAATCTTTATGATATAATATGGCTGGTCCAATTTTCTTGAGTCCAAGGATTGTAACCAACTTGTGACTACAGTTTTGAATTATTGTTATTACTTTTATATATATATATATATATATATTTTTTTTTTTAATACAAGCTGGGAATAGACACAATCCCCATACTTGCCAATTCTAATCATGCGTTAGTGACTATCCATTGAATGATGTTTTTTTTAAAAAAATAAAAATAAAAAAAATGACAGGACAATGAGGATTCTACAATGTCAATTACTTTGGAAAATCAATATCGAGAGATTTTTTTTGGTTTTATTCCTGCTTGTTTTATATGGGTCTCGTAGAAATATATACAGCGTTCTTGGGACGAGGCCCAGACCTCTTTAATAAGTGGAAAAAAAAAATGCAAATAAACATAAGCGCTGTTGATCTGCGTTATAGAGAAAACCCGTATAACAAGCAGCAATTTAAGCAACAAGGCAATGCTAAAACAGGTTCTCAATGATGTCCCGAGAAACAACCCGCCGTTGCCGCACCTTGAAGCGATCTGGGGCATCGAAATCAGTCACCCCTAATGGTCGACGCCGCGCTGCCGCTGGCTTGTATTTCTGGCCCGAGAGATTGAAGCTGTGAGCAGTATCAATGCCAACCACGTCATCGGGTTCAGACTCCGGATCAGTGTGATAATTGCCGCTCTCGTCGCCCGAATCATCGTCCGCGGCATCACCCATTGATTGCTCATCCTCAGTTTTGAGGCACGTGAGGTAGTCTTTGCGCTTTGCCTCTTTACTCCGTCGGCCGTCGTACATGAGCGGCTTCCCCCAGCTCTCTACCTCGGGATCTGACGCATGGCCATTCTCCTGGTCGCTCTCACCATCGACTGGTGCTGGTGCCACCTCGTTGCCCGAATCCTGCGCGTACTCGGAGTAGACCCTATGCCCTGTCGGGCCCAGCAACTCGCCTACATGCTCCTCAACCACAATGCCGAGTGCCAGCAGCGCAGTCTCGTCAAACCGGCCCTCATACTGTTCTGCCGCAACGGCGCCGCCGAGTAGCTCCATCGCGTAGACGTTAAGACTCTTGAGCAGGCCCTCGTCCGGCAGGTTGAGCGTCTCCGCGGGCACGACCGGCACAGGCTCCACCCGGACACCTGAACCAGACTTGACGCGGCGCGTGCTCGCAAGAAAGTCGTCGGCGCTCTCCCAGTGCCACCGCTGCGGAGCGCTCTGGTCGCCCATGTCCGCGTACCCGTTCATGCGCACGGCCCACGTGTCGGGGTCCATTGTCCCCTGCACGCCGCGCTCGGGCACGCTGTACTTGTTGATTTCAATCGCCCTCTGCACCTCGAACAGTGCGTTGTCAAGCGCTTGCGCTTCGTTCTCGTAGTCATCACCCTCATCCTTGTCAGCGCTGTCGTTGTTATCGCTCTCTTCTCCTCCTCCTCCTCCTCCTTCTTCTTCTTCTTCTTGCTCGGCGTCATGGTTCTCGCTGTTACCATCGCCATGGCCGGTTTTGCTGCCGCCGGGCCCAGCTGCCTCTTGACCCTCGTCACCGGCTTGACGCGCCGACCGGCGCGCCTCCAGCTCCCGCTTCTGCCGCCGCAGCCACTGAATCAGGGCCCGTCGGTGCCGTTTCGCTGCACGCGCCCGACTCAAGCCGCGCAGAAAGATTGGATGTGTGTGCGAAAGCGAGCGACTGCTGGCGTGGTAGACCGTGGCGCGCCGCCGCTGAAAGTGGCGGTACGGCCCACCAAACCGCTGGCGAGCTGAACTGCTGCTGCCGCTATTATTGGCTTTTCCTTTCCTAGTCTGGTCTGTGGACTCGTTGTTGCCAAGCATGCTTTTCTGATTATCCAAAAAAAAAAAAATAAAAAATATTTATATGATGGTGGTGATGGTGGTCAAGACGGTATGGGCCGGTACCTCGGTATGCAACGGCTTGTGATTTATAGTGGCATAAAAGAAATAAAATAAAAAAATATTAATACGTGACTTTTGGGTGTTGAAAAAAAATGTTCCATACTTGAGGATTGGGACTTTAGAAACGTACGGCTTATCACGTGTTGATGGCTACTAGCTTAATCCTTCGGGTCTGGTCATGCAGGGCAGTGAAATAAAAGGAGAAGCTATGATTAAAACGGTTATGTTCCAGAAGGTAAGTATTAATAGAATAAAGAAAATCCAGTATGATATATTGGAAGATTTATTCAAGTACATAGTAGGGAAACATTGGCATTGGAGCTTACTCATAGGAAGAGAAGGAGACCATACCACCGTTACCAGAGTGCCGTGAGAAATAGTCAAAATCAATGCTCACAGCAGTACCAAGCACAACGGCACGCTGATCAAGTGTAAGCGGAGTAGGCGAGACAACCTCATTAGGGTAGATGCCACCAGTAGGATCCTGCTCGGGGGAAACAAACGCAGTGCGGTCAAGGCGCAACATGTAAACACCAGTGTCGGTGAAAAGTTCACGTCCAAGTCCGACCCAATTACGGTCCACGGCGCCAATCACCTGGTTTGCAGCATCATGAATGCCAAAGTTGAAGGAAAGGAAAGGAGCGTCGACGCGGCCAAATTGCTCGTAAGTGTCATCACCAGAACTGTACAAAAAAGAAGGGTTAGTCTCGGCCTCTCTATGATAATTAATCAAAGTTACTGATTACTCACTAAAGGAATAGATTGTAACGACGACGCCACAGATGCCATTGCTGCTTGCATTCACCAATAATGATTGAATTGTCGTCGCGTTCAGAGGGCAGAAGCAATTTAATTCTAGAGTTGATGAAGGAAAATGGTCTTCTAATCTAAATTGCCAAAGTTTGGTTAAAAAAAACATGTTTTTCATTGGGCTTTATAGTGTTGAGACTTACCGTGAGAACATGCTGGCCATATCTGTCAAGCACACGGACAGAAAATGGACGGTGTAGGCGGTATAACTGTCTCATAACTGCCTTGGCAATTCCAAAATCTTCTTCCTCCATGTAGCCCAGGTGGTTTCCCTGTGGATCAAGAATTGCCTAATGTACATGTTAGCCGTCAGTTGCCAAAAAATTGAAAAAACCCATGCTGAGAATTGAATAGGCCTAGAAATTGATGTACGCATTTCTCATTTCACAGTAACTTACATATCTATTAGCTTGTTCGAAACCCTAGAAAAATTCGTGTCAGTTAAATATTCAGCAACTATAGCTTACAGTCACAAAAAAAAAATCATCATACCAAAAAGACATTCATAAACTCAATTTGACGCTCTACAACCAGCACTGGGTGCGACAGAATAGAAGCGGCAGCATCATCATTTCTAATGATGCCGCCTGGTGGCGGGGCCCGCGCATTATCTAAAAACGGGTAGCTGTACTCGACTTGGGGCGGCTCATAGACTGTATTGTCGTACTGTTGTCTTTGTGCACCGGCGGCACGACGGCGCAATATCCGACGTGGTGGCGGTGGCATGTGCACACGCGACCGAACAGGTGAGTAATGTCGGACTAGCTGCTGAGTCGAGCCGCACGCAATGGGTCGACCCAGCGCAGAAGTTGAGGCCAGCAACCGAGACTTGGGAATTGATAAAACTGATGTAAGCATTGATGGTTCGCAGTTAAGCCTTAATTGCTTGCACCTTTATAGCAAAAGACTTGGAAGAGGGAGGAGGAGGGTGAGAAAGAGACGAGCGATTTTCAATTGAAAATTGTCGGTTTTGTATTGGGCTGTTGAGCATCAGGCTGCCTGTTTGGTGATTTAAAGACATTGTCCTCGGTTTGGCCATTGGTGGGTTAGGTTTCATGCTCCATATTAATAGCAAAAATATATAGATCCTGTCAGAGTATGAACTCTAATGGAAGTCACGAATCAGAGTCAGGCGTAAAACAAGAACTTGAGTTAAATAGATATATTACTTCTGTGAGGTTTATTTATAAGGTCTTACAAACAGGAAATATCATTAGTTGTCTCATATTGAGTATTCATAAGAAGTCTCAGCCTGTCTAAATCTATCATCACCATCGACGGCAAAAAGTCGCCCTGAGTCCAGGCAAGATTTTCATATCTTCCAGGATAAATCCGAGTAAGCTGGTCCATTGCTAGGCTTTCAAACTGCCGTCCTAGTAAACAAAAACTTTCAACCGGAAGATCCTTATCCATACCGATAAAGAGAAAGTCAAGGTAGTTGGCTTTCTCTGGATGTGGGTAGGATTCATGTGGCGCTACGACACACCATTCAAGTTCTGAATCGGAGCTAAGGTAACTGCCTCGTTGCATCAAGTTTTCTTCCGAAAGACTATGAATCATACGGGGCCATTGGAGTGTAATTTCAATTTCTTTCAACCCGGGGACTACTTTTGCCAGTTTTATAAGCTGTTTAAAGGATATCAACTCATGATAGTTTAATGGCAGCTTCAACCTTTCCAAGCTGCATTTTTCAGGTTGATAATTGCAGTTACCGATTAACAAAGCCATTAATTTGTTAATTGGCATTTCCAGCGCTTCATCCTGCAAGGATTGGGTCTTAGTGACAGTCTCCGGCCATGTCTTAGTACCGCTTTTTGAGATAACCCAGTCAATTTTATCTAGTTGAAACACAGTCATGTTTCTTATAAAGGTGGGGGTCAGGCTATGCAATTCAGCTACTGAGAGTGATGCAAAGCTTACATCCTTTAGTTGTGGATTCTGGTTTTGCAATTTTTCAAAAAACTTTATAAAATTGGCGGGTTTAAACAATCTCGAAAACTGTCGATATAATTCCGACTGTTTTTTGAAAGTGAACGAGGTTAGTGCAGTCAATCTTTGTGGGATCTCAAGTCTCTCAAATGAATTGAGCGAAGGTGAACTAATCACCAGCGAACCCGAGAATGATGGGAAGATTGAAAATAGACCCAGATGCGTGTCCTTGCATATCAATCTTTTTAAAGCTTTAAAGTCGTATTTTTGAATCTTACTCAGATCCCATGAATATGACAAGTTTTCGATGTTTAGACATGTAATTGTAGAGCTGCTATTGATGATAAGGGATAAGATTGTATCTCTCACCAAAGCCCGAGTGTCTTCATACACTCTGGTATACACTTCAAATGGCAGTGCCAACGATAGACATTCGAGGGAACTGATGCTGTGCTGAAGTAGTTGTATTCCAGGAGAGACTATATTGTGCCTCAAGCTCAATGGTGGTAACATGATAGTTAATCTGTCAATTTTTTTTAAAATCAATTTTTTTGTGTCAAAATCATCCTGCTTTGTCGAGGTAGACAGGGAACGCAGATCAAGCTGTACTGAAGCCGTAATCTTGATTTCCCAGTCCTTCCAAAAGTTGTTACCTTGGTACCGATTACCATTAGACAGGATTCTGTCTAAGTTCAAGCTCGAAAGTTCCAAAATCAGTCTTTTTAAACAAGGAAGTGTAGAAGGGTTAATAAAATCAAACAACCCTCGTTGTTCATCTCTATTGCGTGCGTTCTCAAGGATTCGGGGTTCAAATATTGTGATTTGTTGCAGGATGGGCGATTGCCAGATTCCAAGTTGTGATAGTTGAGCAAGAAATAACTTTTCCTTAGACCGAGTCTGGACAACGCCACATGCTTCTCTAAATATGATAGGCGAAAGCAAATATCTCAGCTTACGGCAAGTGCTACTAAAGGCAAGAAAGTGTAGCGCATTTAGATGTAGTGTAGAGTCAGGATCTTTAGTGTAGATGTTTAGCGCATCATGTTCAAGTTTCGGACGATTGATACATAGCCCAGAAAACTCGACAGGGATCGGCAGGTACTCAGAAATTAACACCAACACCTCATCTGGCAGGCTGGTAATAAGCATTTGATATGTGCAAACCTTTCTCTTGGGATAATAGATAATAGATCTTTGCGCAGTGGAAAAATAGAGAAAAAAGAACTAGAATAAGGCGCTTGGCTAGAATCGTAAAATCAAAGAATATAGATATCAAGAGGCGTTCAAAAAATGACAATAGCAGATACTCTCATGTATACCAAAGTAACTCCCCTTTCTCAGCAGCTCATTATTGAAAAGACTTTGTCGACTGAGATTAAGGAGCTTTGCTTTGCTGTTTGGATGAAAGCCAGTTTGGTTGTAGGGAGTTAACAACTTTTGACCAGATGTGAACTGGAAAAAATATAAAAAGAAGAAAAAAGCATTTCTTGAAATGGCATTTTAATCTCCTTCTGACATCTGAAGAGTGCCTAGCTAAATGCTACGACAAAGACTAAGAGATCTCTGATGAAAACACCAGGTTGGAATTTCAAAACAGCGTCACGTGGGTATAACTGATAACAATATGACGATTCAAGCCTAAGTCTCTTTTTTCTTCCTCCTGTCCTTTTTCTCTTACTTATTCTTTGTGTCCTTCATTTCTTAAAAACGCTTTTGATAGGTCTAAAAGGCTTATAGGAGTATAGGAGTAAAGCAAAGTTTGATGTAGTTTAATTGGAGGATTTTGTTATCACATAATGTTAACTTTTACTAATATCAAAACTGGGACTTATTGAGGGAAACCAATCTAAAAAGCCTGAGAAAGTACATGTGTATTTTAGCACCCACAAGGACCTTACCACATTCCACAAATATACAATGAGCCAAATTTGCAGCTTGAGTATAACTACCGTGTTTTATAATTATCAAAAAATTTGTAATTTCACACGGCCTATTGAAATTATCTATCAAAACTCACCAGAATTGCTTGAATGTGACTTCATCTCTGTGTGGTTTTACTTGTAGGCTAGTAAAGTAGAGGGTCAAAACTTTGTTAAACTAGTTGTAAAACCAACTAAAAACCAATTAAAATGACTATATACATGATTATACATATACAGAAAGAAAATAATATTTTAAATATTTGTTAATTGTATTTCTTCGTGAAATCTATAAACCCTTTTTGTTAGTTTAGTTTTACCTCTGATCAAGAGTTGAGTGTTTGGAGAGGTGCCACGTTTTTGCCAAAAATTCGCATCATCTGGTGGGATACACTGTGATGCTCCAACGGCCATGCTAAGTTAACAATAAGGGGGTCCACATGCGCACAGCGCGAGTCCATCTGCCATTGTTTAATTTCTGTGGATATTCATAAAACTCACATGTTGTGATGCATCTAAACCCCGTCTTAGTTGTCCTCCTCGCGTCGGTGTCACGTTTACAATCATGCCAACCAAAGAGTATGTTGATTGTACCAGGTAGAAATGTTTTTGGCAATCATTGTTTTTAAATCACGAGGATCTGGCTATTGAGAGCAAATGTCCACTTATCAAAAATTAGAATGACAATAAACAACTCTTTTTTTTTATACAAGCCCTTTCTAACAGCATCATGATGTACTCGGAAATATAGATATTTGATAGATTTACTTTTGATTCTCTGAGTAATGATGGAACTTATATATATATATTTTCAATCTTAATGTTTCAATGATCTCAATATCCATTTACCTCGAACTAGCAAAACATAAATTATCGTCTATTTTTGAACTTTCTTTTTTGGTTGCAGCTCTCATGTTTAGCTACAACATTTGACAAGTTGTGCATAGAACTTGTAGTAATTTATTTGGCATGACTTTTCAGATTTTTTAGTTACGAAACTCAACTTTGATTGCCCAATGACTGAGAAAATCTCATGACGTTTTAGAGCCTACAAAAAGCTATTCCAGTCTTAGCGGGGGTTAGTTTAGGCCGATACTGCGTGTTATTATTGTTTTTTTTTCTTAAAATCTGAATCAAGCAGCACTGACCTTTCGATCGTTGCTAAGTGTCTTTTTGTTATAGTATAAAAGTAGAATCATATCATCTATTATATTTCGGATAGTCATGTTAAAATTATACAAAAAGAAATTGACTTACCAGGTGTGGTGTATCGTCATTTTTTAGTCCATTAATTTAGCTTTGTCTAACTTATCACTGAGTGTTATAACTTCCAACATACGCTATAATACGCTACCTTTAAACAAATGTGCTTTTCGAGGGTGATGAAAACAATTTATATTATCAAATCTTCTATTATTTAGATTACTAAGATTTTTTCCGTCTCTACATGTTGAACAAAATAAATATATATGCTTTATCGCTTCCAAATAATAGGCCGGTGGCCGTATCCGTTGCCGACCTCGAGTGTCTCAGGTGCGTGCAAGCAAAAAGCTCATTTTTTGCTGAGCTTGACTCCCATTTTAAAAAGTTTATAATAACAGCTTTTCAGAAAGCTAAAAGGGCTTGAAGCTATGCTAATTTTAAAAAAAGAATTGATAACCACTTATTCTAAAACCCCTGCCTAAAATCTAACTAAACCGTTGCTCAATATGGTATAGAAATCTTAAATGGAGTAAATAATGGCTAGATAAGTTGTATTTTTACTAGTTAAAGAAAATTCTAAATATTTGATAACATAGTCTTTTGGTTTGTCTTATAACTTTGAACTACACCGATTGTTGAGCCTTTATATAAACACTTAAGTGATTAGTTAATAAAAAGTAGTCAAAAATAACAAATCAAATATAAAATAATCCAAATAGGTTTGACAAATCATAGTCACAGTTCTAGCCAGTATTTCTTTATAGTCATAAAAGACTGAACTGAGAATTAGTCAATTATGGAAGTCATGCGAGGTGCGAAGTCGTAAGTATTATATTTAAGAGTTCCAATTTTAACTGTGGTCAATGATAAGATAGGCCAACTCAGATTTCAAACTGCAAGTCAGAACCTTTTGCGGCAATAATGTCGCAATCCTAGCTTCGTTTATTGTTCTAGTTCTGGAAACAGTAAATCTGATAACGGTAGTTATATCAGCTAATGAAAAAAAAATACAAAAGGTCTGGCGTTTTGTTTATACAATTTTTTTTTTTTTAAAAAATCAGCTTTGATTTATGTTATTTGCTTCTGTTTTGCATGTATTTCTTGAGAGATAGCTAGTTTCACAGCATATCAGCGTCTTTAAAGTCTCAGATATATTTTTTGAGCCATTATAAATTCCATCACTAAGTGGTTGTTGGGGTTGTCTATGCGTTTTTAGAAAGTGTGGCAGGTTGAGTTACAATGCGCAAATGATTATATTTACTTACGCTTCAATATCTATAACATTTACTGAGTCAAATAATTAGAACTCCGACCCTTTAATTTGTCACACGTATGCATTTTTACAAACCAGGATATATCTCATATTTTGAAAAAAAACATATCTAAAGACTATGATTCTTTATTACAATTAGACAGAACTGATTTTCTTATGGCGTTCTATGATCTGCTATTACAGAGTACGCGTTCAATTATTCCGGATTTAAAGTTATCAGCAAATATATATATGAAAAAGTTTACTTTCTCACTTTGTTTTTAAGACAGGGATCGCTGAATTTTTTATTCATGGGAAGCCATACTGTAGATCTGAAAAGGCAGGCTGCTTTGCTACGAGTACTATTACTCAGGGGTAGACAGGGAGAAGAATACTCTTTGTAAAAGACCCAATAAACTTAATCCAAACAACCGTTTCAGGATGAGCAATGTCTAAGCAGGGCGGTATCACGCCCTTAGTGAGTTTGTAGTAACAAAATGCGTATCTATATATTAATGCCTTGGCTGACACTATATGTTTAACACTCGACTACAGCTACTGTTACAAGATCCGGTCGAGAATATTCATCAACGCCTTTTTTGTCTCCCTTACATCCCCTTGCAGAGTCCTTTACCCAGCTACACCGTTGTGCACCCAAGTCCAAACCTCGTACACAGAATAACTAAAATCTTTATAGCGTCAGGTTTTTCAAGCCCACTATACCAAGACTTTTAAAATAAAAATGAAAAAATAAGTTTTTTAGTTCCTATGTGAACTAGTTACAAGCCTTTGGTAAAAGATAGTAGATCCAAGTGAGCCAAAAATAGATTGATCCGGGATGAGAAAAAGATTACAAGTCCTTTTTCCGGAAGCTGCTTCAAAGACTCTAGCTGGGCTCTGACTGGCTTATTTCAGTCCAAATAACCACCAAGACGCAGAGATATTGAGCTTCATGTTAATGGTCGTTTGTGACAATTTCCTCAACATCCGTCAATTTCACTAATTTCAAGCCCCCATGAAAGCAATATATGTACATGATAAAAAAAATAGAACTAAACAATTAGCAGGTGCCATGTGCAACTAAGATATGGCATGATTTGACCAAAAAAAGAGAATGCTCTATACCCTGGGACGGTATATATCCCTACAGTTCGCAGGAGGCTGGAAGGTACCGAGAGGCTGACAGGGTGATTAGGCTACGCCCCTATTAACAAATACCTCGCTATAGGCCAATAAAATTCAAAATTAAATTTAAAAAGCTAGAAAGGAAAGAAAAAAAAAAGGAGAGAGTGAAAAAATGAGATATCAGAGTTTTAAGATCAGCGGTTGATTCAGTCTTTTTTGTACCAGTGTCTGAGACATGAGATTATCACAGACCCACTAGATTCCTTGCCATGATTGCAGAATCGGCTAACTATGCACACAGCTCTAACCTGGGCTCGAGCAAAAGAACTATCCCAATATATTTGCTACCACGGGCGGTCAGGTGATCGAGTCAGGAGAAAATATTTGGACCGGGGAATTTGTACAGTATACACTCACAAATGTACGCAATTATCATTTGCCAATGTAGGATAACACTGTTTACCGTAAGATGCAACTGTCTACTTGTGATAAAAATAGCAAAAGGTACGGGAATATATATCTATTGGAATCTATTTAGCGACTCTCAATGTATAGTCAATGCATAATCAAGGCACTACTGCGAACGTAGCCCAAAGACAGTTGAAAGTGACACCATTTATCATTAATCTTTTGTGAGCCCTAGTTGCTTGGCTTTCGAATTTTTGCTTCTCTGATTTTGTTTATGGATGGCCCATTGTTGTTCATTTAGAAGGATGGTAATTGGCATTCATTGGATCCGGAAGGTTTTGGTGCGAGTATCAAGATCAGCAAACCGGCCATCAAGCCGCTTCAGGTGCCAATTGGCCAAGATTTACCTTTTGATTAGGCTAACGGTTCTTGGTGAGTGTGCAAAGCACCAAATCTCACGAAAAAGAAACTTTTTTTTTTCCTTGCTCTACCTGTCAAGGGTCACTGTAAAGTCTGTTGAAAGCGGGTTATGGCTGCGGTTTCTTATTACTGTTTATTTTGATTCCCTTTAGGAATAAAATATTCCTAATACGGTCTGCTGCGACTTGGTTTTGGAAAGGGGATGATTGAAGTCGCACTGGCAAACACACCAGAGATGTGCCGTTTTTGGACTGCAAAAAGCCTAATTTAGAAAAGACTGGATGATAACTGGAAAAGACCTCAATAATAAGTGGTCAATGGAGTGAGAAGTCGAGAAGATGAGGAATCAGTTAAACAAAATGTGCCATATCGGCTCTTTCCTACGCCATATATCACAGGAACAGTGGCCCAGAATTAATTACTTTTACGGCTCTAATAAAGAATGTGCTTATCTTTTTTGGTTGCTATTGACGATCAAAGACAGCTATTGGGACGAAAAGTCTCATTCACCAAATAGAGCAGTTTGACATGATAGTGGCAGCCGAAACAAAAAAATAAGTAATAAAAAAGAGCAAAATAATAATATATACAAACGGCTCTGTTAGATCAGATATCACTAGCTAATTTTGAGAGTATCACACCAGCAGATGAACATTAATGGATATTAAAAAGCTGTCAAAAGCTTGCAAAAAATGTATACTGTCATGTTGATATCAGTTATTGCGCTCTTTGGTCAGTCTAGTTTAGGCAAATTCTTTTCCATTTTGAATTGCCATCAGGCCTAGAGCCTCGAAACTGTGACCTTAGTAGAACTTTACATATCATAAAATAGAAAAATGATACGGCAACCGATGCCTTTGCTTTTTACTACGATGCGGGCTCCACGTTTTAAGCAATAGCGATTGGTAGGCACTGAAATGCCATGCTTTAGAGTTAGAGCCTGCAACGGAGACGACTCCCTCAAAGTAGATGATAAGCTCGTTTAGTTACTGCATTCCAAAAATGCTGACAATTTGGCACGAAAAAGGAAAGGAATTTCTTGACTCCTTAATGCGTAAAATCTCGCGGGAAGTTGCAAATTCAAGAGCCTCTAGCGCATGAGCTTTTTTTTTTTTTTTTTTTTTTTTTTTTATTTCCAAATAAATTTTTTTTTTTTTTTTATTTTTCTTT
>Ga0160505_100679_pt1 | contig 18240 bp, 12 predicted proteins | sample DIDeMG_FD_108225 | JGI IMG/M metagenome (GOLD analysis project Ga0160505, IMG submission 108225) | Enriched chicken feces microbial communities from UW Madison campus, WI, USA - DID2874_E49_Stillage MG | ecosystem: Host-associated > Birds > Digestive system > Large intestine > Fecal ... | reverse complement strand
TTTATTAAAATTAATTTTATAAATTTTTTGTTTTTATATTAAATTTTATAAAAAATTTTGTGAATTATTTTTCAGAAAGAAAAAAAAAAAAAAAAAAAAAAAAAAAGCACCATGAGAACGCAGGAACTAGTTGGCGGATCGCAAGATCTTCTTTCTAATAAATCCTGTTAATATAATTCTAAGAATATGAAAAAGTTGTAGCAGACATCAACAATAGTTTATTTGGCATTTTTTGGTTTTTTCTGTAGCGAGCATCGTTCAGTTCTCCAATATTATCTATTCCTAGCTGCTGAGCCGAAATCGTTTCAAAACTTGTAAAAAAGTAATCTAAAGAGAATATTAGATGTTAAAAAGTTGTATTACAAAAGATTCCCATTATTTAAACAGTCAGCTAAAAATGATAACCAATGTCAGTCTGTTAGGTGAACTGTATCATTTCTTTCAAAATCTTTAGATAAGTAGATCTATCAATTGAGAATCTAACTTGGACTAATGTTGAAATCTGGCAATTAATACATGTTTAGGCTATGACAACTATACCTTTAAAAATTTAAAATAAAATGTGTTTTCTCAGGATATTCCTTTTTTTAGTTATCTTTTTCAATTCTAGTCCAAGTTCTAAATATTATGCAAATGATCTTTTTTTATTCAGTAGTTGCCCGTGCAACAGAAATATCAACTTGGGGTTGTAAATTTACTACCAGAAGTAACAAGATGTTTTCAAAAATAAGAAATTAAAAATAAAGCGATATCAGGGTCTTCCAGACAAATAAAACTATATTAAACATTTTTTTTAAATTCCCTTTAATAGTAGCGGAAAGCATTTACCAAAGATTTAGATCTTTTTTATTTGGTTATGAGTATTTTGTTAGAAACTGGTGAAGACGCGCGAAAAGGCTATTAAATATAACCGCAAGACGCAAAATTATCCATGTTTACTATTTCTGAATGTGAATAGCCCGAAAAGAAGTGATGCATTTGATTTTACACTCAGGTTCAATCCTTTTTATGGTACAATAACATTCCTATCAAAGAACTCGATCTAATTTAAATTTTGGTCAAGAACAAATATTGTTTTGTCACTAGGCATTGCGAAATCAAGTAATTTCAAGTGTTCGCCAGAATTAACCGTTTTGGTTCAAACAAAAAACGTATCGTTGCAATTCAGGAAACTCACTAAAACGTCCTGTGCACAAAGTTCTTCTTTCCCTGTTATTTAGTTTATTTGAATATTAAAAAAAATATTGCTAATATGAAATGCATTTTACAAATGAAATAAACACGTAATTATAAAATTGATTCCACAGTTTCAAGAGACTAAGGCCTGATAACAAATAATTCTCGATTGAATGTCACCGGCTTACAAGGTTTTTAGGCAAAATTCTGTAATTCCAAGAAGAAATCACAGAAACTACAATCATGAAAATGTATGCTTTTCATAGTCTATCTAACGTTAGTTTAAGGGTGTGTAAATGACATTAAAGATCAAAAAAGGAGTCCCTGTAATACTAGGGGCGGTGTGTTCTCTTTTAATAATGGCTTGGCATTCTCATCGAGTAATTTTGTACGATCCACATTTCTCAGACGTTTCAAATGTAATTTAAGACAGCACTGGTGAATTCTTAAGCAACTGTGATGCTTATGACAAATGTTACACAGGGGGTCCATTTTCCAGACCTCTGCATTCAAATTCAGCCTATTATTCTGAGTCAAGAAAGAGTGTACATATACACCCTGAAGTTACATTTGTGCCTATATCAATTAACTTAATACTTAGGCCATTCTCGCCCACAGATCTGAACTTCAAATACAATAAACATGGCAAATTATTGTTTGAAAATATATATATTCTAGTCTTGAGTCTTTTTAATCATCTTACTCATCTTGATTAGCTGCAAATCGTGAAAATTACTCAAGATTGTGTGAGTATGATGTCGTAACCTATATTCTTTTTATCATTTAGGTCTCAACACAGTCGGTCGATTCTAATAACGCATAGATGATAATTTCTTAAATAATTACTCTTATTCGTGTATTAGCTACAGTATAAATTAAGGCTATGATTAGAACTTCTATAACTTGTATACTACGTTCTAATGATAGTTGAAAAGCTATTTGTTAAGATCATTCAATATTTTGAATTGATACTTCAAAATCTTGCAATAGATGCAGGGAATGAGAGCTATAATATCTTTCAACTCCCTGGCTTATGCAGTGAAATCTGGCGTTCAAGAAACCTGTTTCTCAATAATCTTTCAAGAAGAGTACTAGAGAACGAAGACAGGGAAGAGAAATAATTTCAATAGGGTTAAAATTTTCGTCTTGCTGTCAGGTAATCTGAGAAAGAAAAAATGACACAACCAGCGAAGAAAGTGAGTTTTTAGTGCTTTGAAAAAAAAGTGAATATCATTATGAACTCATTGCATTTAACAAAAGTTTCTAGAGTTGCCAGCGTGGAACCCTTACCCATTTTGAAAAATTATCGCATGTTGGACAATACTTTCTGAACAAGAATAAGTCCATGCAATGTGTAGTTTTCATTTTCCCTGTGGAATGCGACCTTATAGTCCAGAACATGCTATTAGTTTTGTGCAGAGAATTGCTTATTGACGGTATTCTCTTTTTTTATGCTTAGTTTGATTACATCTTAAGTTATACTTTGAAATTCATATCTTGAATATTATTTTTTTTTGTGACGGGGTTGACTCGGGACCACGGCATCCTCTGGCTATATAAATTGTTACTACCCTTTACACTTATCTTTGAAATCATTCACAAATTATGGATATTACAACCATAAAACACCTACCATCAATTTTCAAATCAGTAAAATGTTTTGTCTGTTTATTTTTGAAAGTTTTCTTTACTGAGAACACATTAGACTTATAAGCGTACAGAACTCTTTGAAATATGCTTACATACATGGATGCGGAAGGTTAAAAAAGATCAATACCGATCATAGTCCACTAGGCATTTTCTATTGGATCTTATTAAACAGGGTCTAAGCATAGATGAAAATTTTACGGCAAATCTAGGTTATATATTTCTCAAGAAAGGATATCTTTTTTTATATACTGGGGAATCTCTAAACTAATCCCCCATGCCAAGCTTTAGATAACTTTGTACAGTTTGATTGTATTAAAATCAATTGTCGGATTGTTCCTAGATCTTCTGTTATCAAATAAACCAAAAGGATGATCCTTTAGAGTTCTTTCAAGAACTGGAAACCCCAGGACAGCAACACTGAGTAAGTAAATGTGAAATATAATAACACGGGCTGTGTCACAACTTTGGCAATAAAATACTGAGGTTTTCAGTAGTCTACCATAACTTGCAAAACTTTAACATATGTGTAGGCCAAAACGCCGCTTGGATTGGTACCGATCATTTTTTTTCACATGTGCTTTTTTGGAAATATTTTAAGGCCTTGCAAACCCAATTTCATACAAAGAACAAGTGCCGTGTCTTCGGTTATACATGGACTGTATACCCGAAAGTATAAACGCCATTCTTTTGCATCGTTTAAGAAAATAAAAATACCTTAAACCACACACAAAATTTTAATTTTTTTTTTTATTTCCAACACTCGTGGTTTTTAATAGATCGTATTTTTAACACACAACGAGTCTTCTACTTTCTGGTGTAATTTTTTTGCTTGGCTTTCTAATAATATTAGTTCTCGTAAGAAATATATAACTACTCGCCTGTTTTCCTTTTGAATAATCATTTTGTTAACATGAAGGGACAAATAAATTATTTTTCATTATATTGACTATACACGACTAAAGAAAATGAAACTTACCCAGAAATCATGAAATAGCTTTGTGGGTTACAAGAGCATTCAGGCAATTTTGTGATACGCATATATTTTCGCTATTAATTGGTGGTGCTACATGTTGGATTTCGGCGAATATTGCGCCATCGCCGGGTTATTAGCAATTTCCGTATACCTCTCGTCCGCTATACATCAGTACTGAGATAACCTGAAGCGTTCTAGAGTTAAAAGTCTAAACGAGCCATACTGATAACATTTTTCAATGCTTCCTGTCGCAAATATTTACAGGATTTCTTATTCGCGCTAGTACACCCGCAGGATGTGCTAACATACTACAACTGAGGGGTTAACGCTTAGCGGCAGTATTGATGATCTACTGTAATTATCGCTGGCTCAGTTACAGTTTTCTCGAGGTCTATCATGTTAATTTGAGAAGACAGGAGACATTACTTCCATGGACCTGAGTTGTCATGCCTCCATTGTACCGGTTTCCAACAAATACTTAGCTCTAGTTGCAGCAGCCACCTTCGCTAATATCGCATCAACGACCTTTGGGAAGTATATGTGGGCTCTGTAGGAGCCTTCATATTGTCACCCAGCATCAAGTTCCAATGTCTTAGATAAGGTCAAAGAATTTCAACCATTGATCATGGAGACCAGGCACCTATTTGCCGTCTGTCTCTAACACTAATACTAAAAAGGAAGTCTGTCAGAAGACATTTTCTTTAAACAGAGGCTTCAAATTTGAGGCTGTTAAACCTTTCAATTTGCCTTTGACAAAACGGCTTTGTATGCCAATTTTCTTAACTACGAAGCTTGGTCCACAGAGATGAGCTGTCTGTATCGTGCTTGCGACTAATGATTATGTCTGGTTTGAATGGAGCTTTTTGTTAATGAGCTAAGATTTTTAGTATTCTTGGCACTTTTATTTAATGTTATAAAAAAAAAAAAAAAAAGAAAAGGCACGGCATCAAAATGAAATTTTTTTTGTTGCTTATTTTCTTACGGAACCCATGGAAATGCAAGCCCTACAGAAAGATTGTTTTGGTTTTTTACCCATTCTACCCAATCATCATGGGTTCATACTTTTTTGCCGTTATTATATCATTAAGTTATTGTTATGATTTATATGGCACCAGTTTTTTTTTGTTTTTTGTTTTTTTAATTTCAAGGTTAGTAATTAGAACCCTAAAGACATTTCAAAGCGAGCTCTCGGAAAAAAATAGCTCTTATAGGCAACCGTTAACCACAATTAGTGGCCACAAAATAAATTAGCAATCCATACAAGTGTTTCAACCCTCCCTTAAAATATTTATAGCATGGCTATGAATATGATTATGGAAAAAAAACTGAAATACAAAATTTCATATAACAATATTTGAAAATTATATATGTCAATCAAAGAAATAATAATATAGGTGTTGTTTCAAAACCACGGTAAATTTAGCCATTAGCGGCTTTGGTTTATGGTTTGATTCTTTTCTGTTAAAAGAAGGTTTGGTTTTGCCGTCAATTAAGGCTTTTCATGGGGATACGTAGTAGGTTATATTTGGTTTAGTTGCTTAAAAACCAAACGGCATCAAACAAAATTTCATATATTTCCCTTTTTTATTGAAGCTGTTACTTGCTTTGGAATAACAGCTCGGACTTTATCTGCCACAACAAACCAGATTTAGGCGACATCGTACCAGCCCAATTCTTTTTCTTCAAGCTTTATCTAGGCTTTGGACTTTACGCCAATATATCTCTTTTTCCTGCTTTGTCGGAGTAAGCCTATTACGTTTTCAGGTACTTAAGGTCTTTTTCGTGGCAATTAATATTACATCATTTTATTCGCTTTTGTTTTGACCACCTGGGAGTCCACTCCCTAAGTGCGAAAAGCGGTTAGGTAGAGCCGTTATTAAAAGATGGAGTTTGGCTTTTAACAAAACAAGTAGTTATACCTCTTATTGTATTAAAAAACGGTTAACGTAGCTTCGTATATACATAATAATAAAAAAGTCTCATGTTACCCTTAAAGTGGCAGCGTTGTGGCGTACATGACTGAAATCTCATAAAAAAAAAGCAATGATCTCATAGTAATAACTTATGCACAACTGAAAAGTAAAGCTTGTTTCTTGGTTTTGTTTTGTTTTGTTTTTATTGTTTTTATTTTATATATATTTAGGAAAACTTTATCCTTTTCTTCTGCATAAACCATTGACTAAAAGTTTCCTAAATCCGACCAAACCTTTGACACAAACTTTCCACTAACATTAAGTACTTACCAGATACATCCCATATCGGCCGTATCACTTTCTTCCCTTTTTGATTCTTTAACAGTCATGCAAAAAGTAGATAGGATAAACCATGTTTTAGCTTTTTATTCCCTTTTTATCCTCTTTTTAGAATTCATACGTTGGTAATCGTCTACTTAGATTGCAATCTTTAGATATCTAGCAAAAAAAACTTTTTATTATTTTTTGAAAACCAAATTATAAAAAGACATGATATTCCCCTTTTACCTTAAATGCTTGGTTTGATTCCTTTTTTCCTTTTCTCTGTATTTTACAATCGCATTATAAATTTTTCAACATGACTGATAATACAGAAAAGGTCGACGCTGTTGAGAAGGTTCCTAGCATCGAAAACCAGTTTGGCACTGAGGAGGTTTACAACGGAAAGAATGAAGTTGTTGGTTACGCCCCCACTGAAGAGGAGCTTGCTACTCTGAGAACAGTCTCTGACAGACTTCCCCTGGCCGCTTGGTCCGTCGCCATTGTCGAGCTTGGTGAACGTTTTACTTACTACGGTATCACTGGTCCTTTCCAGAACTACATGCAGAACAAGCGTGGTGGCCTGCGTCCTGGTGCCATCGGTCTTGGTCAGCAAGGCTCTTCAGCTCTCTCTTACTTTTTCCAGTTCTGGTGTTACGTTACTCCCATTTTTGGTGCTATCATCTCTGATAACTACTGGGGCAAATACAACACTATCTGTGTTTTCTCTGGTGTTTACGTTGTTGGTATCTTGGTTCTCTTCCTCACTTCCCTTCCTGTTGCTATTGAACACAACGCTGCTCTTGGTGGTCTTATTGCTGCTATGATTATTATTGGTCTTGGTACTGGTGGTATTAAGTCGAATGTTTCTCCTTTGATTGCCGAACAGTACACTATTACCAAGCCTTATATTAGAACTCAAAAGAATGGTGAGCGTGTCATCGTTGACCCTTCCAACACCATTCAGTCTGTTTTCATGATGTTCTACATGTGTATCAACGTTGGTTCTCTTTCAGCTATTGCTACCACTGAGATGGAACTTCATATTGACTTCTGGGCTGCTTACTTGCTCCCCTTTTGCTTCTTCTTTATTGCCATTGCATCTCTGATTCTGGGTAGAAAGCATTATGTTAGACGTCCTGCCATGGGCTCCGTTATCCCTAACGCTTTCAGAGTCATTTTTATTGGCTTGAAGAATGGTTTCAAGCTTGAAGCTGCTAAGCCTTCTATTCGCAGAGAGAAAGGTAACTCTGAGGTTGAATGGTCTGATCTGTTTGTTGATGAGGTTTACCGTGCCCTTGTTGCTTGCAAGGTCTTCATTGTCTATCCTGTCTATTGGGTTGTCTATGGTCAGTTGATTAACAACTTTGTTTCCCAGGCCGGCACTATGGACACTCACGGTATTCCCAACGATATTATGCAAAACATTGATCCCATTGCCGTTATCGTTTTTATTCCTATCATTGAGCGCTTTGTTTACCCTTACTTGAGAAAGATTGGTATTCCCTTGAGACCCATTACTCGTATCTTTTTTGGTTTCATGTTTGCTGCCATTGCCATGGCCTACGCTGCTATTGTTCAGCACATTATTTACTCTTCTGGACCTTGTTACGAGTACCCCCTTGCTTGCCCTGCTTCTGAGGACGGTGCTATCCCCAACCAGGTTCACGTTGCTATTCAGACCCCTGCTTACGTTTTCATTGCTCTGTCTGAAATTTTTGCCTCTGTTACTGGTCTTGAATACGCCTACACTAAGGCTCCTTCGAACATGAAGGCTTTCATCATGTCTGTTTTCCTCTTCACTAACGCTATTGGTTCCGCCATCGGTATCGCCCTTTCTTCTGTCTCTGTCGACCCCAAGCTTATGTGGATGTACGTGGGTCTTGCTATCTCTACTGCCATTGCTGGTGTCATTTTCTGGTTCTTGTTCAGAAAGTACAACAAGCTTGAAGTCGAGCTTAATGCTATTGATGCAGACTACAATGCCGAGGCCCTTAAGGCTACTATCGCGAGAGCCGATGAAGAAGCTCTCAAGGACCATTAAACATAATAGTTAATTAATAGTCTACTAGGACGCTTATGAAACGCTTTCTTGTTGGTTTTCTTTCTTTTTTTGTTTTATGTAATTAATGTAACACCAATGATAATGATTTTATAGATTTTAATTTCTTTCCACAAATATCAGCAGCTATCGATATGATAATCAGATGGTGCTAAATAAAATTAGCGGAGAGATGTATTTAATCTTTGCAATCAAGAATCTTGGCTTTGTGGAAGAACGCCTTTTTGAGTTGAAGTATGCTGAGATAGCTTTTTTGGGATGCAGGATGTAGTGCTTGACAGAAAGGGTCTAACGGTCAACGGTACTATGCGTCATTGCGTGACAACGCTTGGACTAATATAAATCATGACAAAAGGCCAAGCAAACCCTGCTAAGAAATTTTCAAAGCCAAGACTTTTATTTTTTAACTAAAAAGTTAGTACAATCTAATTATCAGGGCTGCTGCATAGCAGTGGCATGTTCATACATAGTAGCTGGTTAGCATTTAGGCGCTTGACCTTGATCCACCGGCATAAACCACACTATGGCAATATAGGATAGTGTATAAATAGGTATAACACTGGATATTTCTTCAATGTCTATCTAATCAGGCTCAGACTACAATACTATCTGCAAAATTCATTAATAAACCACCACTGTTTAATCATTCAAAGAACTTATTTATTTTGTAGTTAGTAGACAACCCTTTTTGGCAATCTACCAAGACTTGTGAGAGTTTGAGTCTTTCAATAATTTTTTTTTTCAAGTTTGTACGGAGGTATTTTGCAGCATGCTCAGATTAAAAGAATCTAAAATCCCTGAAATTTGGTCTTTAGGGGGCCGCTATATGCAATTAGACGTACATTATGTGTTATCGATTTTTACCATAATCTACTGGTAGCTTATCACAGAATTGATAACCTTCTATAGACTTGCTGTTATTCTGACTTTGTACAACGTAGTTTGTGTTTACTATACTCAATTGCAGCAATGACAGACTCAGTCAAGTTTTAATTTATAACTAAATACACGCTCAATAGTATACAACAAATGAATGATACTTTCTGGTTAAGTGTTTTTGTTTACAGATATGCCTGTGAATTGCTGTGTGCGTAATTTCATTTTTTTTTTCTCAGATAGGCAACTCATTTGGGTGTGACTCTAAATTGGTATACCTTGGACTTGTACAACTTATAATCAAGATGCCACTAACCTGATGCCTAAATGGTTGAGACTGGCATGTGTGTAGACAATTCAAATAAGTAACGCACACTTACAATAGTATCGATAAACGATCCAGGCAATAATTTTAATTTTAATCCTAACGGGAAAAAGCATTAACCGTAAATTACTCACAGCTGTATTTTCTTGTTAAAGGTCTTCTATTATTGTGACTCAATAGTTGATAGTTAATACCTAAAGAAAAATAGGGCTGGTTGATATTTAGTGTGTCCAGGATTTTAACCTTTTATATATACAGTCCCTAAGAAAAAATCTGCAAATTTTTGCGATGCATGATGCGTAACCAAATATTCAACCCCTTCTTCACATTCACCTTTACTACAGGAACCAACTCTCCCCACTCCAGGCGGCTAGAGATCCATTCTGGTATTGATAAGTAATACATCCATTTCCAAGTAAAGCGGGATCTCTTTATGAAAACACAAGATATCTGCTGAAATCTGTTGGGTATGGATGGGCTAAACTTAAGAGCGTATATATATATATATATATATATGCATTATATAGGCCTTGAATCGTTCGACGGTACTAAAAAGAAATTTGAGATGACAATTTTATAAGGTGGCTGAAGAGTTACGGGAGAGTTTAGATTATGATTGTTTCGATTTATTGATAAGATCTATAGAAAGCCGTGTTGATATAGGTTTAGAAGCCACGTTGTGGTCTACACGCTATTAAGTTAAATTATATATATTACTTATATGCCATTTAGCTATGACATAATTAAATATCGTATTAAAAAAATTGATATCTGCTTGTTTTGCATGATATTATACTGCTCCTATTTGAATATAAAATTTTGTTATTTTGGGAAATTCCATAGATTTTTTTTAGAGTCTATATGCCAGTTTTTGTGCACATCGGAAAAAATGTAGTTTGCTTTCTATATTTATTCATAACTATAATGTAGAAATTATTAACCAATAAACCCTTGCAATAATTGGCACTAGTACATGCATTGACCGTTTAACCATACCATATGTCTTCCTTATGCGTTTAAAAACATTTATAGCCGAATGGTTAGTTTAAAGGGTCCGTACCGGTCAATATTCTGCGGTATTAGAAATTTATTCCGGTCTAGACAATATACTGATTATCTAGCTCTCTTGATTAACCAATCGTAAATCTATTTTTTCTTCTTGGGTAATAAATTTATTTTGCTTTAACTTTTCTCGTATATCTCTTTCTTCAGATTGTTTTTGATATATCATGAGTTAGGCTACTTTAATAATCTTTTTTCTTCTTCTCTCTTTGCTAATTCAAAATTAGATGTCACTTTTAGTGCTTCTTTTTTGCATGCAATAATGATCTTTGAAATTTGTCTATAAGTGAGCTGGAAACTAAATCCTTTTCAAAGCTCGGTTTTCCATCCCTTGGATTTGATGCTTATCTACTTGTCATAATAAATGAGTCACGATTTTGCAATCCAGTAAAGTAAGTTAACAAATACACCAAGTTTGACACTATTATCACCAACAAGTAGCTAATGGCTATTAGTTGTTTGAGTTTCTTTTTATTTGTTTCTTTGGTGTTCTCGAAACATGGTGCCATGCAATAGCACGGCACATCGTATCATCTTATCTGACATTTATGATAACAATCACGCCTTTTATGTTTACTATCCCCTTCTGGCGCCACCACAAAAAAAAGTAATATTTAAGATTTGAGCTTTAATACTTGATCGAATAAATCTTTTTTACTAGGTCATTTGACAATTATTGCTTTGTTATAAGCTAAACCCTCGCTTTTGGGTGCCATAGACAAAGAATATTTTAACTCCAAGTGATAAATTAAAAGATTTTAGTAGCAATTTAGCTAGATAGCGGTTGTTTTGGAGTTCTGCTGCTAGAGGTATCTTTTTGTTTGGAAACTTTTGACGATTAACTAAGATAGTATTTGTGTTATGTATTGTTATGTCTTATGTCTTATATCTTATTTTGTAATTTTAATTACAGGTATCTTAATTTTGATGTACCGAGATCTTTTCACAAAACTAATTTGACTAGTCTGATAACATGACAGTAAATGAAACTATTGGTTTAATATCAATAAATAATCAAAATCTTTTTGAAGGATTTTTTATATTCTTTTATTATTTTTTTTAAGTAGCTTCAAGATATTAAGACGAAAACCTGATGTTCTATCTATCTCCAATTGATAATATATTTATTCCTAAAAGTTTTGGCATCTGTGTGCTGCTAAAACTTGTAGGTTAGTTTTAGTACACTCTCAGAGAAAGCCTTTTCCCAGAAATAAACATGTTTTTTTTATCTTGAGAATATAGATTCTAGTTAATTGTCCTAACTGCTAAATTTTTGTAATATTTAAAACGATGATTTGGTATCTTCAAGTTCCACATTGGCATGAAAATAAAGAAAGTGGATCACAAACTTGATTTTTTTATTTTTTTAAAAATTAATTGCCAATACAATTTTTTTTATTGTAATTGGTTTGGGTTTTATTGTCCTGCCATGGTAAGAATATGCATAAAGAACTGTAAGTCGACTAAATATCTTGTTTTCATTCAAAGGAAAGAATGTATAACGATTTAAAGCACTACTGGAGAACTACAATTTTTGTGTTAACTCTTCTATTTGTACTTAATTCAAATAAGATTTTAACTCTGTGGATCAGTGTATTTCAACAGTTTAAAGCGTCCTTGTATTGCAACTCGCAACGTTGCTGTGTTGTAGTACAATCAACTTTAATACTTAAATTTTAGATCTTGGTAATATTTATTGATTTAAAAAAGTACAAATTCTTAAGGCTTATTTTAATAATTCTATTTACTATAAGGCTTATTTTTCAACCACATATCAATCTCAGCCGTGCTCACTCGTTTTGCCAAACAATAATTACATCTAACATATCCTATCCTCATAACTGTCAAGTTCCAGATCAGCATGGAGTTTTTCAGATCAAAAAGCTTGTAAGCTTTTCATAAGGTTAAATTAAAAAATCATAGCGAATGACATCTAACCACCCTTAAACTACAACTGATACGTGATAGCAACTAAGATAATGATGATAATAACATCAATATTTTTTTTTTCCAAAGAATACTTTTTTCTATCAACATGAACAACAAAAATAATAAAACATAATGTATATATAAAAAAAATTGTAGATAGCCTTAACCATTGCTGTTACTACCAGGGGTCTGATAAGAACAAGATAATCCACCCCCAAATTAAGCAAAAGAGACCTTCTTCTTCTTTTTACTATCACCTGCATCACTCACGCTTTCCGCCTCTGGTGCACTCTTTCTACCCTTGCTCCGCTTGGCCTTCTTAATCTCACGCTTCTTATTTTCAAGTTTCTCGGATCGTTCTTGTTCCTTCTTTTCCATCTCAACGCGCTTGGCCTCACGGATGGCCTCAAGCTGTCGGGCCTTTTCAAGCTTGGAGGCGTTGCGGGAGTCGACATTCTCAGTGACGGTGTAAAGGATGCGCATCATGGCATCAGAATCGGCAAAGACCTTTCCCTTCTTGCCGCGTGTGCGCTTGATTCCCTCGGGGTCGATCGCTCTGTTAAGCTTGGGAATGTTGAGCTCCTTCTCAGTGTACACCCGTGGTTTTTTCTATTACAAAAAATAAAATAAAAGTTAGCATAAAATTTCTTGAAAGATGATAAAACGGAAGCGAAATGTAACAATTAAAATTACGTACCTTCTTTTGCAGCAGGGGGTTCAGCTTTACGCCCTTGGTCACCTTGGCAGTCGACTTCTTGCCGGTGTTTTTGTAATTTGCTGATGAGGAGGCGAGTCTGTTCTTAGCGACATTGTCGGTCTTGATATCGGAGACGTTTTCCCTCTGGGGGTTGATGTTGCGTTTTCTTGCGACCATAGTGTATATATGTGTGTGTGCGTGTGGTGATTAATGAGTAGATATGCTGGTGAGGATAGTAGGAACACGAGTGAGAATTTTTTTTTTTTTCTTCTCACTTTCTTTTGGCGATTGGGAGGTTTGGAAGGAGAAAATAAAAGTGTGTAGTGAAATCAAGTGTTTATTGTGATATCTTTACCTTAGATAAAGTATGTATAAACCACAACAAGCAGGTTTATCACTGAAAATTTTGATTTCTGGCTTGCATTTGTTAAGCTGTATATTACTATAAAATAACTAGGGCAAGGGTATAAAACATAAAACCTATAATTATAATGTCTATGTTTCAAGTGATAAATAACAAATGATATAGTACAAGGTTCATTGTTTTTTTTCATTATAAAACAAAAGCTAGGCTTATTTAACCAGAAATGCAGCGGTCCAGACACATGCAATTTTCTTTTGGACTGCCTTCATAAGTTAATGTTAAGCTTAAATTGAACAATATATACATAGTGACTTGGATATATCAAAAATATATTGTTATTTCTACAAAATGAATAAGAAGCAACTCAATGATGCTGTAAAAGCATTCTTGGCGAGCAAAATCATAATTGCGGATGTAGTCAACTGGGAGCAGTGGAATACGTTCTCAGGGTGTACCATTTGCGTCCTGCAAAACGAGACTTCAGAAAAGTTTCTCTGGAGCTTGATCCTAGGATTCTTTTTTATACCAAGAAGAGCTGTGGAGCGGTGGCCAAGTTCTTATATACGTCACCGCAACTTCTTTGCTAATAGTTCGCTTAATTAAAGGAGTTTGCCGAGGTTGTATTGAGTGTCGATCTCTGGTATCGATCCATTGGGTGTTATGTATTGCAGGTTTTTCTTAACATAGAATTATGCATGGAGGATCCGGCATTATCTAACGCATAAACTTGTAATACATGCTGACACCGCTACCTCGCTAGTCTCATAGAGACAAATGTCTTTGAAATACATGTCTTGTTTGTGTCTCATTTTGTCTTATAATTCTTTTTGTAACTATTTGATACAAGGACAATAACCTGATTTTCTATTCATCTAATCTGTCAGCAGACAACTCCGAGTCATTATTCAACAACTGGCTTCAAGAATTTTTATTTTGGTACAAGTATCTGAATTTGGTAACCAGGAACTAAATTTACATACCAGATGACTGGAAGGATGATAAAGGATTGGTTCCGTTATTTTTTTTTGACTTATACATTCACTGTATCAAGGACTCCAACATCGTCTCAGATATCATTTGGAATCTAGATGTCACTGGGTTCGAAATTAGGGAATCAATAAACAATATTTCATTATCGGCTCACAACGATTCTTATCCTGTGCATAATTTCCATGAGCTCGTAAAGGCATTGGAAATGATCCCAAGAATTGGTAACGCCGGAAAATCCTTAATTACCTTACAGAAGCCCATCACACAACAAGCTGGTTTTTTAAGGTTATTACTAAAACCATTTGGAAACGCAGCATTCCATACAGGGGTTATAAATGACTAGATGTTGCATGAATGGGGTTCCAGACCGTTTCTTTTTTCTCTGGGAAAAAAAAATTATAACTATTATTGGATTTGCATTCAGCCCGTATAACAGCCCAATTCATAACAGTATTTGTCAAAAACAGTATTCTCAAATTTTTTGCTGTTGAGTTGAAGCCCGTCAAGACACAAATTTTGGAGACTTAAAATCAGAAACGAAGTATACAGTCCCTGAATAATTATAGAAGGTTGAGAAATAAAAGGGTTATTAGAACATAGTCAATTGGGTGAGTACCGAAGACACATCTTGAGCCTATCGCTGCGCTTGCATTCTATGCAAGAAGAGTCGGTAATTGGGACAGAAGTCGTTGAAATTGCTACTCCGGTTCCTCAAAAAGCAAAACAGAGCAAGCAAAAGCTGGGGGGAACTGTGAAAGTACCAGAGATCTGACTTCTTTTAGAAACAAGTGGTGGGTTAATGGAGCAAAATTACAAGTTGCAATCCGGGATTGATAAGGCAAAAAGAGGCGAGGCTGATCTTGGGAGCGCAATCAAAACTATCTCGCTTTAAATAGCGTGTTAACAAAATGGACTACAAAAAAAAAAGAAAACGAGAAGCACTCGAGTAACCGTATGTCTTAGCCCTAATAACAACCTTGTGGTAGCCAGAGCTCAGAAGAAGTACCGTTTGACCCGTCAGACGGGCCATGTCCCAAGTTACAACCTGAAATAAATATGAAAGGGCGTGCTTAAAATGACTTTTATCATTATGAGTTTATGACTTTGAGAATGTGACCATGGTATATGGCTTTGGTAACATATTAGTTGTTTACGATTGTTCGAATCAATGAGATATTTATTACTGAAATGACCATCAATGGAGTGACCGGTCAAATTGGTCTAGCCTATATTTTTTTTTTCCAAGAATTTCGGAGGGCGGGACCTAAGAGTTTTACATGCCAGAGCCAAAAAGAAGAGAGGTCTGGTGACTGAAAACACGACCGTGATAATAAAATGTATATGTACCTTTCACTAAGAAATCAAATCAGACCAATAGTTTGAATAATTACCTAATTCTAATTATATAAGATATTAGGTAATCATATACTCTAAGAAAGAAAATAAAAAAGAGATGAATGTGGTCAGTAAAAAAAAAATGCCTTTAAAATTGATCACGAAGGAATTTTATATGGGAAACATTTTATTTCTTGATACTACATGTCAGGATCAAGGTATTTTTGTATGTAAAGTTAATTTGAACTCGGTATTTTTTTTAGTTTCTTGGTTCATGTGATTTCTTCAGTGGGCATTTACTTTTACTTGGGTAGCTTTGTATTAGTAGCATCAACATTGTGTGTACAGCACTCATGGTATTAAAATGACGGTCTATGTTACAGGTCAGTCGGATTGTTAAGCCATATGACACAAGACAGAAAAAAAAAAAGTATGGTGGCATGTGAGCAGCTACGGCCTGTAAACAAAAACAAAAAAAAAAAAACCTAGGGAGAGGTGTTATTGCTGCTGCCGCGTTTAAACACCGCTATTTTTTTTTTTCTTTCTGGTGGAATAGATGGGCCGAAAAATCCCATGGATAAGCTTAATATGTATACAGTACTTGGGAGTGGACAGAGACAAAAACCTCAAGTTTACAGTAGGACATAGCTAGTGGCTACTGAGGTGAGCGATGTCGGCAGGGTTGTGCCAGCAAGCGCTCTAAGATAGGAAGAGCCACAGGCCTATCATTGTTGTATTGAGTTTTTTTTTTTTTTTCAATGACAGAGGGAAGGAGCAAAAAGGGTAGCCTCGTTGCTGTTTTGAGCATATTTCAGTATAATCAGTGAGACTTTTTTTTGGCCAAGGCGCATTTAGCAGCCAACTACGGAGCTTAAGGACGGACTAAGGGCGCGGCAGAGTATAGTTGATTAGACTGCCAGCTCCTAATATTTACCAAAAAACTATGTTCTACATAAATATAATCAAATCTTTTGCTTCTACATGGGAAAAAAAAAAATTACATGATGGTGTATTTGGGTGTACGAAATCTCGTATTGACTAGCTGGTCGTGGTCATTGTGTGCTAGCTGCAACATCACCGATCCAGCATCGATAATCATACCCATGGCATAACTAAACATTCCTATCATATTCAATAGCCAATAAAAACTCAATAGAAAAATTTAGAATTTGGCTACTATTGTGCCAGTAGCAGTGATAAGCGCTGCCGTGGTACTACTGTGACGACAGCGGGTTATAGACTAGTGGGAGAAAGTCCTCCCTTGTGTATATACACTGATACCTTGAACATGATTATTATTTTTACTACCAAGTTTATCATATTTTAATATTTGATTAGAGTTTGGAAGCAACACTGGGAAATAGCAAACCAGCTTACATTTTAATTTAATACAAGTTAATAACAGATTTATCAGGTAATTCTCAGAATTACGCACCATTCTTTTGTGTGCTGATTTCACATATAAAACAACAACAACAAGAAAAAAAAGGAGGGGCAAAGAGGCAAAATTAGTAGCAAACCCGCGCCGGTAACAACAGGAGGGGCCACTAAGAATGAAGGATGGCATCATAACAGGCTCGGCTCATTGTAATAGCTGAGAAAGAAAAAAAAAAAAAAAAAAGGTTTAGCATTATGTAACTACCATAAAGGCTGTACACACTTGATGTCACTGTCATAGGTTTGAGCCTATAGTAAGCCAGTAACCGAGAGACTTGCTACTAGTCTTGTTTAACCACCCTCATGGTAATGGCACCAATTTACACACATATCGTACTTTTATGGAACCTGTCATTCACTGCTGGTACTACATAGTGAGACTTTTAGATTTTTTATTTTATTTAGTATGACGGCAAATATAGAAGCAAAATTACTATGGCGTTTTTTCATGTGTATATATGCTGAGTTATTGTTTGCTGTTGTTATTTAGCCTGTATATATTATTATACACATAGCTATAAAAAAAAAGCCCCTTAGTAGTAAAACAAGCGCCACTATGAAAATTATAACCTGGCCATTACAGTCAAGTCACGGCGACAATGCACCGTGAAAAAAAAGACTAAAGCATGTCTACTGTATAGATTGCCATGTAGATAAAGTCCTGACATGGTTAACTGTGCGCCTAATGGCAGTCCATATGTAACGCTAATAAAATTCCAATAAGACCATTTAGAGCGGGAAATAGAGAGTAGTATGGCTGCGCAATAATAAGCACGCTTCTAGATACCCAGCCTAGGCTCTTTTGTTGTGAGTAAACAAGAGCAGTACAATAATATACAAGAACATACAAGAACATACAAGAACATACAATAATATACAATACAATAGTATACAACAGTATACAATAGTATACAACAGCATACAACAAGCATACAGAAGTATACATTTAAGTTGGCTTTGACTTCTCCTCATGCATAAAAATTTCATAGTCAGCAAGGTTGGTTTTTTTTTTTTTTTTTTTTTTTTTTTTGCCATTTTAATTTTTTCTTGTTTTTTTTCCTAATTTTTTTATTTAAAAAAAATGTAAAAATGAACATTTTTAATTCAAAATTTTTTTAAATTTTTGTAAAATT
>Ga0160505_100677_pt1 | contig 18253 bp, 22 predicted proteins | sample DIDeMG_FD_108225 | JGI IMG/M metagenome (GOLD analysis project Ga0160505, IMG submission 108225) | Enriched chicken feces microbial communities from UW Madison campus, WI, USA - DID2874_E49_Stillage MG | ecosystem: Host-associated > Birds > Digestive system > Large intestine > Fecal ... | reverse complement strand
CGCACTAACAGCAGACCCACAACAACCCGCTCTTCACCACCATGCTTCTCGCATGGAGCGTGACCGAGGTGATCCGGTACCCGTTCTACGTCCTCTCTCTCCTCGACACGGAGGTGTACGCGCTCAACTGGCTGCGTTACAACACCTTTTTGGTCCTGTACCCCCTCGGTGCGGGATCCGAGGCATTCCTGTCGTTCTCGACCCTCCCCCCGCTCTCGTCGCTGCCCTACGTGCCCCGCGTCATCAGCGGCTTCCACAGCCTCATCCACCGCCTGCCCCAGTCCCTCACGCAGAGCCTCATGCGCACCGACGCCGGGCGCAACCTCCTCTGGACCATCGCGCGCGCCAACGCCGCAAAGTCCACGCGCGGCATCACCTGGACCGGCATCCAGGTCGCACGTCTTGTGCTCTTCTTTGTTTGGTGGCCTGGTGAGTCGAGTCGAAACAATGGGACTCTTCACTGACATTTAGCGCTTTACGTCCTCTACACGTACATGCTCGGCCAGCGCCGCAAGTTCTTCCGCAAGAACAAGCAGGTCGGCGCCGCCAACAAGGCGCGTTGAGCGTTCGTCGAGGAGGAGGTGGATTAGTGGAAAGAGGAAGGCGGGGAGGCGGGGGAGGCGAGTGAGCTGTGGGTCTCAACGGACCACAGGACCACATGAAAACCATCATCATACGATTGTTGCGCCCCGCCACGGCAGTGATAGCCAGTGACGAGAGGCCGCGTATGTCATTGCAATACATTTCCTCTGAGCTTGGTTCCTGCGTTCAGAAGCAGAAAATCCATAATGCCAGCGCCACCGCCGAACTTTGACCCTTCGGCACTGCCGACCAACTAATTTATAATAGCATTCGGGACTGGATATCTTGGTGCCCAGCATCCACGCCTGTTCCGTAGGCCGCCACAGTACCCGCCGTTGGTTTCGGTCGCTTCCACGTCACGTTTCTCGCTCATTTCTGCTTGTTTATCTGTAGAGCGACAATGTCAGTATCTGTGCTTGGCTTGCTTTCGTGGTCCCCCCACTTCATAGCATGCATAGGATGGCCAGGATGGTGTTTGACGACACGAGGTAAGTAAACCGCGGGGCCTGCCACGCGAGCGACGTAAGAAATCCACGCGGCCTCCACCTCCACCACGCCATCACAGCAATAATAATAGGAGGGGTCAGTTAAGCCCGAAATTCAGCAAGCGGTGGTCCACTTCTCGGAGATTGTAGATTGCAGAGTGCAATGTTTTCGGCTTCTGTCGCGTTCCGTCCATCTCCCATAACAACAACAACAACAACAACGACGACGATGGCGAGCCGCTCCCTTCTCGCCTCGGCATCGCGGGCGTGGCGGTATCCTCCAGGAGGACCGTCACGGCTCTCCGCGCGGATATCGTTTCCCACCACCACATGCCTATCGGCATCATCCTTCTCGACCAGCATCTCGACACAACATACACCGAAGAAGCGGTTTGGATTGCGGACCGACCTGGAGCGACCTGCGCCCGAGGAAGACACGAGCTACGAGCGGCGCCCGGAGCGCAAAGCCAGGCGTGACACACCAGCACCACCACCACAGAAGAAGCGCTTCGGGCTGAGGCAGGACGTTGTGCCCCGCATCGCGCAGGATGTCGAGCCCGAGCCTGAGCCGAGGCCCGTGGCCTCCGAGACGGACGGGGCGGCCTCGGCTGTGCCCGAGGACCGACGGGCTGACGCAGAGACAGAGACAGAGACAGAGACAGAGACAGAGACAGAGACAGAGGCGTCTGCCCCCGCAGTGCAGGGAGCAGAGGCGTGGACGGTAAGCTGTCGTGGTAGCTGTGGTAGCTGATCGATCCCCAGCGCGCAGGTATTCATCCCGCTGTCGCCAAGCACCTCGTGTCTGTGGTTCCCGAGGCGGTCGCCCCAACGCCGGGGCAGCGTGCGTTCATTATGACGGTCGAGAGGGGAGGCACGGACGTGTATTTTAAAGACTACATGGGTCGCGGCAAGTGAGTTAGAGTTACTCGGCATTGTAGCTGTGGAAGGCTGCAGGCTACAGCAGCTGCTAACGACCAGAACGTTCGCGCTGGCGCTCACGGCGCTCTCGCTCGCGTGCCGCGGCGGCCACCAGACGGTGATGCTTTTCCCGACGCCGCACCTCGCGCAGCAGGTCAGCGACCTGCTCGTGCACCTCGCGCCCGAGGGCAAGCTGCTCCACACTCTGGTGACAGAGCACGGCGCGCACTGGGACGCACCGATTATTGTCGCCACCCCGCGCGTGTTGAACGAGGCCAACATGCCTGATCTCCCGAACTTGACGCACATCTTCCTCGATGAGCCCGACACAATGTTTGGTCCCCTCCCCGGACGGTACATGAGCGCTGTCCGGCTGGCCAAGCACCCGATCAACAAGCACCCGCCGCCCGTGATTCCAGCGCTCAACGCGCTGCTGAACATCAAGGCGCGCAAGGGCGAGCGGATCGACTTTAGCGGGCGGCGCACAAACGTGCGTACCGTGTGGGCGTCGGCGACGTTTGGGCCCGCGATGCGCCGGTTCGTCTATGGCCGCGGGTGGGCGCTGAGCAGCAAGACGTCCGGGGGCGAGTCGCAGGGGCTTGTCGATCTCAACTTTACGGCTGGCTCGAGCGACAACCAGCGCCAGGTGGTCGACATGTTCCGGCAGATCAGCAAGCAGGGCGGCGTCGAGGCCGTCGAGCCGTCGGCGGCGCCCAAGCCGCAGCACTTTGCGCTCGTTGTCGGTCCTACGGGCCGCATGGCCCCTCTGACCATCGACCACATCCATCAGCAGGACGAGCGGTACGGCCAGCGCGGGCCAAAGGATGAACTGGTGGAACTGACGCTCGTGGAAGCCATGGCATTCATCCACGCCACGTCGCCACCTCCGCCAGGCACGTACGCACTCGTCCTGCCCCCGCGCTCGGGGTCGCTCAAGGCCCTCGCTGCCGAGCTGACAAAACTCGGCCTCGACGTCGCCCCGCTCGTCCCCGAGGCGCTCGACGGCGGCATCCGCATCCCACAGCCCGACGAGCAGGGCCTGGCGCCCGTGCTCATCTCGCCGCGCGCAGCAATGGCAGGCCTGCACCTCCCCCAGCTGCACACAGTGTACATGCTCAACGGGCTCGACATGGCGAGCGTCACACCCGCCCAGATGAAGCTTGGCGGTCGGCACGACCGCGAGACGCAGTATGCTGTCATTGCCGGCCGCCTAGGACGTATGGGCACCGAGGCCGCATACGTCCCTGGCCACCCGCAGCGGGTCATCTCGCTCGTCTCGGCCGGTAGCTACGAGCAGCACGCGCTCGAGGACCTCTTTGCCGGTCGGCTCAATCCGGAAAAGTCGGTCATGTTCCACCTTGGAGAGTGGTCGGGCGAGCTGTAGAGTACGACTCTTAGAGTTGGCCTGGTGGGGAGATTATTAGAAACGAGTCGGACCATCTTTTGTTACAGTTTTGTTACCTAGCATATGCATACCCAGACAACATTCCTCTTTCATAACAGCAGCAGTTGCGACCGTATCTGGCATTGTTGAGCGCTCAGCGAGTCACGCCGGGCTGACATTGCTAGATTCGCCACTTTTCCACACCAGCCCTGTTCAGTTATTCTGTAGCGTTCGAAACAACGATGCATTGGGGTTGGGTTACATTTATGGTGAAATCTAAAGGGGTCATGAAGAAGAAGAAAAGGACACAGGTAAGGGGGATTAAGATCAGGATCGGGGATCAACGAGCTGGGCGTATCCTGTGTGGGGGTCTCTGTTTGTATTTGTTTGTACTCTGCGTTGCAGCCCATACGGCTCTTACGCATAGCTTACTCATCGCCGAAGCGGTCCGGCATGAGGACAGGCGCGAGCAGGCTCCACGCATACAGCGCGTAGCAGATCCACGAGCTGACGACACGCATCCACATGGTCGCCTCCGAGCGGCCGATGTAGACATCGGGCTCGGCGCGCTTGTCGTGGCCGATGAAACCGGCGACAGGCGTCGTCTCGGGCGCGGGGTGCGCGACGGGCGAGGTGGAGATGACTGCCCAGTCGGTCAGGAGACCAGCGACGTACATTGCCGCGAGCGCAAAGATGATGTGGAACCACGAGTACTGCTGTCAGCTTGAACCCTGCTTTTTTTTCAAACTCACATTGTACTTTGTTCCCGAGCGCTCGTCATCGCGCTCCTCGCCCATCGTGGCGTCAATCTCGTCGTCGTCGTCGTCGTCCTCCGGCTCGTCGAGGACCGAGGCGGGGAGCGAGCCCGCGTTGACGGCGGCCAGGATTGCCTGGTAGCGCATCTCGTCGCGGCGGCCCTTGGGCTGGTTAGTAATGAGGCGGACCTCGCCGTCGTCTGCGCCATCCTCGGGGAGAGCGATGGCGCCAGCTCCCGCTCCCGCGCGGTGGCCCTTGCCGACCAGTGCCTTGGACTGGGTAGCCGCGCGCGTGGTCGAGTAGGCAATGGCGACAAAGGTGAAGAGCGCACCGAGGACGACAGTCGTGGTCTTGGTTCCGCCAGCCGCCTTCTGGATCGGGTTGCAGTGTCCGTCGTCGGTGTGGTTGACCACAGCAGAGGAGGTGAGGTACGTGCAATACGCGGCGACCATGGACGCCTGGGTGAGGCCGCTCTTGGGGTTGGCTTCCTGGACCGGCCCCGAGATCGCTAGAATGGTCACGACCACGCAGAGGACGAGATTCGCAGTCACGAAGAATGTGTTGAGACCGCATCCCGAGCCGGCGAAGAAGACGTAGAGGACAATAGTCACCGCGAGGGAGGCGACGTACATGCCAAATGTCGAGCCGACCAGAATGAACTGCCACAGGTTGGAGTCGGTGCGCTCCCAGTTGTCGAGACACGTCTCGGACCATGTGTGCGCAAAGTCAACGAGGAGAACGAGACCGATGAGAATGAAGATGAAGGCGCCGAGCGGGGTAATGTAGCTTCCATAGAACATGAAGAACTCGTTCGGGATCAGGAAGGCGATAAAGCAGAGGAGGAAGTAGGCGAGGAGCTTGAGACCCCACCATCTGGGTATGATCAGCACGCATTTCTTTAGTAGAGATTGCTCCTAAAGCCGAAGCGAAGCACAGGTTACGTACCCATTCTGGATGGCGGCGCGCTTGGTCTTTGTCGAGCGCACTCCGATCAAGAGTACAGAGTGGATGGCGTGGAACAGCGCGAGGGCAAAGCAGAAGCGATGCACGGCCAACAGACCGTAGCATTTACCCCCTGAGCAGTCCATCTTGATCCAGTCCCAGCTCAACTTTTCTAGTTGCCGGATCGCAATGTCGGTGCGCGACAGGTACGCGAGCATGGACGACAGGGCAAAGATGAGCTAAGAATATCAGTATGACAGATCTCGGAGCTCCAGAGGCCCGTGTAGACGCGAGCTCCTCTGGCCCGTGTGGACTCACGCCGTAGCCTACACGCGTTGCGATCGACGAGTTGCAGTTGCACGACTTGCAGAAGGCGGACGCGGCCGTGCCGCCTGAAAGAGTTAGAACGAGAATGGGCTCAGCCACTCACCCATGAAGATGGCGCATCCCGAGCAGAGGGAGCTGGCGATGGCGCCGCCCCCGGAGATGATGGGGATGGACAAGAGGGCTCCCATGTTGGCGCGATGAGTGATGGAGAGGTTGTTGGAACCAAAGAAGGATGGAGCATACCTAGGTCAGGAGGAGCAAGGCTAGCAAGGCACCTGCGCACCTGCGCACCTGGAGGTGGGTGGCGGAATGGAGCCCACATGGCCCCTGGAACTACGAGGCTAGAGGGGGCACGTAAATAAATACCACTGGATGCCAAGTACCACGCGAGGTTACGTAACAAGATGTAAGATGGTCCTCGACGAGAGCCGATGTGCCGCGAGCGGGAGAAGGGGACGGACGGGGGAGCTGCAGGTCCTACTGTGCGGCCTCGAGGGTGCCGGATGAAGATGAAGGGGTACCAGCGGTCTTAGAAAGAAGGCGAGCGACGGGCTCGGCGTCGGCGCCGAGAGGAACTACTTAATAGGAATTCGGATTTCACCACTCTGACGCCGTGCAGTTCCTGGATCCTGGCATCGAGCAACCTCCACTTTGCAGTTTCCAGTTTCCAGTTTCCAGTTTCCAGTTTCCAGTTTCCATCTCGACCTCCACCACTCCCACTCGCATTTCCGAGCATGTTCGCGACAGCCCGACGACGCGCGAGCGACAAGGCCAACAACGTTGTGCGACGCATACGGCGGAACTCTGGCTCTGGCTCCGGGTCTGTATCCGCCTTCCCGTCTCCGTTTCCGGCGTCATCGGGCGGCGCTCCTGGCTACTTTTCCCCGTCATTCCGGCCTTCAGCAGTCCCGCCAACATCACCCTCGTCCTCGTCCTCATCCTCATCATCATCATCACTCTCGTCCTCGTCCTCGTCCTCATCATCGCCCTCGCCCTCGTCCTCGCCGCTGTCCTCTCTCTCGTCGCTCCTCTTCCCTCCGCCATCAGCATACTCCCAGCTCCGACCCCTCAGAGTCCTCGGCCTCGAGTCGTCCGCTGACGATGCGTGTGCCGCCGTCGTAACGAGCGATCGCAAAGTGCTCTCGTCCGTGGTCATGAAGCAGCACCGGGAGAACCAGAAGTGGGGAGGTATCCACCCGATCATGGCTCAGGAGGCACATTTGCGGGATATGGTGCGTGGTTGAGCTTGAGCGAGGTTGATGGAGAGACTGCGACGGGTGTTGTAAAGTCATTACGCACGACATCTCCCGCCTTTCATAACTCTTCGTCTCTTCGTGCGCCATGCTGACAGCCTAGCCGCTTGCAATTGAGGCAGCCCTCTCAGAAGCCAACATGACAGTGAACGACATTGACGCGGTGGCATATACGCGCGGACCGGGCATGTTCGGGTGCTTGACGATCTGCGCGACGTCTGCACGAGCAATCGCCGCCGCGACAGGCAAGCCTCTAGTCGGCGTGCACCACATGCAGGCACATGCTCTGACACCGCTACTGACCGAGGACGTCCCTCCGCAGTTTCCGTTTTTAACGCTGCTCGTGAGTGGCGGGCACACGCAGCTCGTCCTCGCCGAGAGCATGGACAAGTTCAGTATTCTCATGACCACGTTGGATAATGCGATTGGGTGAGTGAGCGTGAGCTCTTACTGATGTGATAGCCTAGACCCATTCTGACGCCCAGAGACGTGTTTGACAAGACGGCGCGGTTCCTCAAGCTCCCGCACTCGAACGAACGCGGTCTCGGACCAGTACTCGAGGAGTATGCCGCTGCAGCGCCATTACCGCCATACGACACGACCCCACTGGCGATGCCCAAGCCGCTGGCGCGCAATCGCGAAAGGGGCAACTTGGCATTCAGCTTTGCCGGCCTGCTCGCGCACTCTGAACGCGTTGCAAAGGCCGAATGCGGCGGGCATGTGGATGGGGATGGGGAGATCCCGCTCGCTGTGCAGCGGGAAGTCTCGCGCGCGTTCCAGGCCGCGGCGGTCGGGCACGTCGTCGACAAGATCCGGCAGTGTATCGAGGCGAACAAGCTCAAAGTCAAGGGCCTCGTGGTGAGCGGCGGCGTCGGCAGCAACAAGTACTTGCGAGAGGAGTGAGTTACCAAACAAACACCACGCATCCTCTGACACTGGAGATTGCGCAAGATGCTGGGCGACCTCGACGGGGTCACACTGCACTATCCCCCGATTGCAATGTGTACAGGTACGTCACCAAACGCTCTCAACTCTGCTGACATGTCACAGATAACGCTGCCATGATTGCGTGGGTGGCAATCGTTCGCATGCAGGCAGGCCTCAAGGGGGAGCCGTTTGACCTCCCGCTGCGAAAGAAGTGGTCCCTCGAGGACCTTTATGACGACGTGCCCCCCGAGTGTTACAAGTGAATGCATTTGTCGGCCGGTGAGGTCGATAGGTGATCGGGTCTGGGACACTCGTATTGTTATTATGCACTGCTCACCTGTGGTCGCGCGCCGATCACGACAAAACGACCATCCACGATGGAGCCCGGCTCTAACTGTCCAGATAAGCACCTGCCAGCTGCCAGTCTGATTATGGCTCTATGAGGGTCGCTTGTTTTACTGCGTCAACTCGATGATGGAGGATGCAACCTTGGCTCAGTAATAACCACTCAGCTTGATACCAGATCGCGCATTAGGACAGTGCGCGCAGAGAAAGGAAACAGAAGAATGGTAACTGGTGCAACGGAAGAATGGTAGCACCCGGCCAATTAATAATCTGGCCATGTGCTGACGGCGTTCTGTCCGGTCTGTCCGGTCTGTTCAAGGTCACGACATGGTATCCGGCCCGGAGATGACCCAGATCACCCCGAAGGTGATGCGAGCATTCGATTCCTTCCTGGATTCGGATGGCCCGGTGGCATGCGTAGCGCAGCGCGTGGCCAGACCACCGCTCCCGCGCTCACTTGATCCACCTAGACTCTCCGTGTCCATGTTAGTTTCGGATCAGAGTTAATTCCACGGGCCTGTCTCTTCCTCAGTCGCATTGCGATCCGGCCTCGGAGGCTACAAGTTTCCTGGCGGCTGCACAGGTAGTTACAAGTGACAGAATCCCGGTCAGTCCACCTGGGTAGCTTATCATACCTGCATATAACGCGACGAACGCATAAACCTCGTTCGTCGAAGCCGCGGGCTGACCGCTTGTCAAGCGCGGGCCTCCAGAAATCTACATTCTTAACCAAGAAAACCCACGCGTGCTTTACGTTTCCTTGTGGATCTCGATACCGGGAGGGGCACCGAGGGCCTTCTTGATCCAGCCGTACATGATGAACTGGGACGAGACGAGACCGGCGGTCATGACTGATTGGTTAGCACGCAACGACGCGGCGAATCAAAGTGCTCACCCATACGGGGACCGAGACCTGCAAAGAGGCCCTTGATGCCGGCCTGCTTGGCGAGGACGGCGAGACGGTGCATCATGCTTCCCTCGGGGCCGTGGCCCTTGTTGATCTGCGAGAGGAGAGTGTCGGCGGGCTACAAAAGTCAGCTGGGTCTTGTATTTTATACGTACGTGACTCAAAATGGCGGCCGCGAAACCGGCAACGATACCACTAGTGAGCGTAATGCCAAACTGCTGCGTGCCCGTGAGGTTGGCCCTGGTCTGGGGCGACATCCTGCCGTAGATAAACTCGATCGTGCGCTCGTTGACGGTGAACTGCCCAATAGCGTAGGGGACCTGCTTGAAGAGAATGGGGATGAAGCCAGCGTACAGCGATCCGAGACCCTCCGTGCGCAGAATCTTCATAAAGCCCGAGACGAGGCCGTCGGCGTACTGGAGCCCAGTGTCAGTGGATGTGTCTCGGAAGTCAGGGCCACGCCTGGTTGTCTTGGCGCGCGAGATTGAGCCATGAGCCACGTTCATGTGTGCGGCACTCCCGGCGGCTCGTGTCAGGGAACGCAGCCACATACCTTGGGGTTGGCGACGAGACGGATACGCGTGGCCTCGGCGGGGGTGAGGAGAATGTCGGCGAAGAACCTATCGGTTAGCGTCTAGCTGTGCACGCTCCACTTACTCGGCGATAGCGGCTCCACCGAGGTAGATAGCAGTTCGGTTCTTGACGGCGGCCTCGCGCGAGCCCGAGAGATCGACGAGGTACTTTTTCTGGCGACGTCAGCGCGCTCCTCCACTCGTCCTCGCTGATCGGCATCTGCGAGACTGATTAATCACGACTCACAGCAGCTTCGTAGCCTGCAAACTTGGCACCACCCTGCAGGAGGTATCCTGATTGTTAGTGTCTCAGTGTCTCGGACACCATGCATGGTACTCACCGACGGCAGTGGGTCCGAAACCGGTGAGCAGAGCGCCGGGACCCTCAGACGCGACAATCGCGCGGCCGGCCGAGAGGAGGCCCTTGCCCTTCATGGCGGGGTCGATCTGGATGCGCGTCTTGACGACATCGATGGCTGCGATAGGCATCAGTCTGCGCTCTGCACTACTTTGCCACACGCTGGCCGCGGATGGGCCACGATTTACGTACGGGTCATGGCGCCGTGCGAACTGCCATTGTCAGCATCCATCCATCCATGCATCGCATCAAGCATCAAGCATCCACTCACATGGTGCAGCACAGCGCACCGGCGCTGAAGAACTTTGCATAGTCCATCGCTGTAAACGTCGGCGTCAGCGGTGCCGCCGACTGCGGGAACGCCTTCTTAACGAGGTCGTCGGTCTTGGCGCCCATTGTGGATGGCCCTGTCTGTGATGCGGGGGGTAGTGTAGGAGGGGCGCGGTATAGACGGTATAGACGGTAGAGATGAATCAATCACTCTCAATGTTGAGGATTGATATATGGGTAAACAGTTGCGAGCAACAACCAAAAGTGGATAGAGATGGATAGAGATGGATGTGAGAATCCCACAGATTCTGCGGGAACAGTATTATAAAACGAGGGGGGACCTGGTCGACCTGGGTCATGACGACTACCGACGACTGCCGACGATTGCAACGACGATCGCGGCTCGGCCTTGCTGTCCCTTGCGCTGCTCTACGGCCTGCGTCACCGGACCGGTCGCCCTAAGCTCGCTCTATCGCTTTTACGTGTGAATCAACGACCGCGCCAACCGCGGCTTTCGCGGCTTTGAGCAGCCAGGTACAGTACTAGGTACTCGCTCTGCGCTCTGACGTCACAGCAAGCAGCCACATTCTATGCCGCTCTGCTCAAATGCAATTCATTCTATGGTACATTACTCTGCGCCGCGTACGAAACGCGGCCGCCAGTCAGGATCCAGGAATATGAATCGTATATCGTATGCACTGTACAGCACAGAGCATGTGTATGAATACCCATCACATGCACGCACCTGGACGCACTTGGACGACCCTGTAAAATGGTGTGCTACCAAATGTATTAATATTGATGGTGGGTGGTGATTAGTCCCCGATCCTCGGTCTCCCGGCTCGGCTCCCGGCTCCCCTTGTGTCGCCATGGTGATGCCTCGGTGATGCCAGGTACGCCAGGTCCTGCTGCACGCTGGATTTATTCTATTCGTTTCGAGATCTTTGAGATATAAAGACAATTGAGACACTGCATTATGCAGATCCGCAAGCAGAGCCGTTGGTGTCCCGCATCTATCTGCAACACACACAACGCGGCTCGAGCAGCTAGGCAGTCTCGGATCTCGGAGACGCCGAATATATCACGGTAAAACTGAAACTGAAACGGGTCAAGAGTTGCCCGCAAGTGAGAAGCGAGACAGAAGCCTTAAGACAGAGGTCCATAACTCCGAGTGTGGCGGGTTACACTTGAGCCGCGTGAGCCGCACGCTGCTCGCACGTGGTCTGAGATCACTGCACGCTGCAAGTCCTGCACCTGCTCATAAAGAATTCACCGTTGTGGATCTTAAGCGCGACCAATTGTGCATTCCTCACCATCAGCATGCCGCCAGCAGCGACGCACCCCGGACAGACGATCAGGCAAAAGGCCAAGGCCGGCAAGGGCCAGCAGGGCCAGCAGGGCAGCAGGGACGTCGTCAAGCCCGTGCTCGCGAACCCGTTCACCGTTGCGTGGTGAGTCAAGCAGTTGCTCGCCGTGAAAGCGCTCACACCAGGCCGTCGCTCCCGAACCACCTGCAGGCGGCTGTCTTTGCGGCGCTGCCGGGGATCCTGCCTCCGGAGATTGCAGACTACCATGTGTCCCGGCAGCGCTGCTCGCGCGCGGTGAAGAAGCGGAAAAAGGCGGACAAGGACAAGGGGGAAGGACGGGGAGAGGTGCCGCCGTCCCCGCCCCACCCCGAGCTCCTCAGCCAGCTCGTGTTCGGCCTCAACGAGACTATCAAGGCGCTCGAGCACGGGATCGCCGACTTGAAGTTTAGGATCATGGTCATGAGCGACGCCCTGCAAGGGAAGCCTGTCATGCCGCGGGCTGTCGCCGAGTCTGGCCTCTTGCCGACTGCGCCATCCGACACATCAGCGCCAGAGCCCGCAGAGCCCGCGACGCCGGCATCCCCGCTCGCCTACGTCCTCGTGTCCAATCTCTCCGTTTCCCCCCAGTCCCTCATCGACCCCCTGCCGCCGTACTGCGCGACCTACAACACACACCTCGACCAGTACACCCGCCTCGCCGCCGAGGTCCACCGCCGCCTCCCCAAGCCGGAAGCCATCGCACCTCCCGCCGGCCCCCAGGTCCGGCTCGTGCCCATCGGCAAGCGCGAGGCCGAGCTCTCCGCTATGGCCGGCCTCCGGCGTGTATCCACGTTCGCCATCAGGGTGAGTAGTTGTAGTCGGATGGCTCTAACTGACCTCAGACCGGACATCCCGGCATCGACGCGCTCGAGCGCCTCCTTCCCAACTCTGTCCTCCCGCCCCCTCGACACAGCATGACCCTCCCCTTCCCCGCCAGCGCCCTCGCCGTTGTAGACGGCAAGAAGAACACGCCCGCTATCACCTACCCCCCGCTCCACGTCAAGGCGATCCACACCACGGCGCCAATCGACACGAGCGCGCGCAAGAACACCCGCCTGCTCGAAGTCCGCCGCAAGCGCGTCGAGAACAAGGAGAAGCGTGCCGCCGCGCGCAAGGCCCTCGAGCGCACCGTTGGCGGCGGCAAGTCCGGAGCCCGCGCGGCGCGTATCGCCGCCAAGTTCAAGACCGCCATGAACGTCGACGTTGCCGCATAATGCATAACTCACCCACGCATTACTCGCATATCACTCACAGTACAACCCCAATGCATGTATATTCTAGAAATTAAATGATGTACTCTGGCCGCGGCCTGGGTCTCGGTGCTGGTCTGCGGCGGAGCGGTTCGTCAAGGGACAGCTGCGCGAGGTCCTCTGTGTCGACTGGAGGAGCGTGATTCGGCCCCGCGAGAGCGAATGCAATCTCAGGCGGGATGTCGTCTCCTGGCGGGGACCGCTCGCGCTCGGCCTCGGCCTCGACGAGCGGGTGGGTCTCGAGGGGAAGGATCAGCCGGTACCTAGAGTCAGACAGCACTCTCCAGAAGTAACACTCCACTCACGCGTCCTTGCCATTGGAGTAGAACCGGTGTAGGCGCTTCTCGCGCACAAATCCGAGAGCAGCGTACAACGCCAGCGAGGGCGCGTTGTCATACTCTGTCTCAAGGACAATCTAAAGTTAGCATTACTCTAAACGAGAGAGAGAGAGAAAGAGAGAGAGAGAGAGAGATTGAGAGCCTGACTAGAGAGCCAGGACTCAAGCAGCTCACCTCGTGCGCGCCCCGCGCCCGCATCACATCAATCGCCAGCTCGACCAGCTTGCGCGCAATCCCCCTCCGGCGCCACTTGTGCGTGACGCTCAGCATGCCAATGTACCCCCTGTCCGTTCGCTCCCTGTGCAGCGCCTGCTTGCAGATTATAGTCGCTATAGGCTCCGTATCGCTCGGCGTCGGGAAGACGAAGAACGTGAGGTGCGGCCTGCAGTCAGTAGGCGTCACAGAGTCAAATCAATCTCCACGCACCACTCGGTGAGAAAGTATCGGAATGTATACACTGTTGTCAGCACTCTTCACCAGACTCGGATGTACCATTATATCTGCCGTCAGCACCATCATTACTCTCAACTCTCAACTCTCAACTCACGGCTCGCTCAGCTCCTCCTCGCAGAGTCGCGTCAAACCGGGCAGATCCGTCGCCTCGTCTGTGAACGTCCGGACGGCCAGCACGTCCCCGCGGCCATCGACAAACGGTTGCGTGGGGTGCACGACAGCCGGAGCGTGTCCTGGCGGAGTTGGTGGTCCCGGTGCAGGCGAGCTTGACTTTTGACGGGGTGGTGTTCCAGGAGATGCCAAGACGCCTGACCTCTCCGTTGCAGCAAGAGTTTCCGAGTGTCCTTGTCCTTGTCCAGGGGACGCAGGCGAGCCGCGAGGCTCATCGGGTGCGGACATGCGCCGTGTATAATAATATAGGTCGTGTGGTAGCGAGTAAAAAGCAAAAAGTGAAGAGTCAGGATGGTGACCTCTGGGTGACGCCGTCATCGACATTCACTGTCAATGTCCATCCCATCAGAAAATGGGCCTCCATCATTCGATTGCCCCGTTTTCAGGCACGGCCCCTTGCACCTTTGGATCCTTTGGATCCTTTGGATCCTTTGGCAGCAACAAGAGTGGTTTAAACCAACACCACAGCTCGCACACCCACATTTATTGTCAGTCGTACTGTATGCTGACAGCTTGGGAGCTCGGGAGCTGCGATTGCGGTATGGCCAAGCTCTCCTGACGCGTCGTTTCTCCGGCCTGGAGTAGCACCAGCAATCCAAGAAGCAAACTCCGTAGAGCTCCGTCTTTACAAGAGTGCGCGATGCTTGTCCCGTCAAGGGATCTCGCGTGGATAATCGCTGGCGATGCAGGCGATGCATGCGACTGGGTAGCGCCCTTTGGACTTGATAAATGCACTCGGCTATCCTCCCAATGGACTCGAGTCGCTTATCCACGCCACAATGTCCCTGCCGGCCTCGGAATTCCGGCGTTGGCCGCCCCACAGGCCCACAGCTTGCCGGCGATGGGCGATGGTGGTCGTCTGCTCGGCTTTCGGATGTTCCGGAGCTAGGCACTTGTCGATAATGTGGGCTGCTGGCCAACGCTACTGGCCAACGTCAGTCAGTCGTCAGTCGTCAGTCGATCGCTTGGACTGTAGTCAAGTACTGTAGTCGCAATATATTCCACAGGACAAGTGGATTTCTTTGCTTGTCCTCCTTGTCTTTTTTTCCGACTAGATTTTCTGCATCTACCACTAGACATGTTCGCTGGCACACTCGGCATTCGCTCCTTGGCCGCGGCCTCGAGCTCGAGCTCGCGCTTGCGTTCCGCTCGCTATGTCATCACCGCCGGTCGCCGCACATACTCGGTCGCGGCCGACGAGCGTCCCCTCGCGGGTATCAAGGTCGTCGACCTTACCCGTGTCCTTGCCGGCCCCACGGCTACCATGATGCTTGTGGGTACAGAGAATGATGGTCGTTAGAATGAAAGCTGACAGGTGCAGTCTGACCTCGGTGGTATGTATTCACGTCGTCTCTGTTAGTCTCTGCTCACCTCTCCCCTCACAGCCGATGTTATCAAGGTAAGTTTCTCCCCGGCCCCGATCGTTGAAATTCCGGCTAACGCTCTAAGATTGAGTCTCCCACTGGTGATGACACGCGCGCCTGGGCTCCTCCTTCGGCAAAGCTCAAGGAGGGAGACGCCACGCCCCGTCGCGATCTCCCGCCCGAGTCGGCCTACTTTATGCAGGCGAACCGAAACAAGCGCTCGTGAGTAGCAGCTGGGGATAGGTTTGAGATTCGACTAACCCCCGAGCGTCACTCTTAACCTCAAGTCCAAGGAGGGCCAGGCCATTATCCACCGCATGCTCAAGGACGCCGACGTCTTCATCGAGAACTATGTTCCCGGCAAGCTCGAGAAGTTTGGCCTCAGCTACGAGCAGGTCAGGGAGATCAACCCCCGCATCATCTACTGCTCGGTCACTGGTGAGCTTGCTGAGCATGGAGACAGCTAACAGCAGGCTACGGCTCGACTGGCCCCTACGCCTCGGCTCCTGGATACGATGTGGTTATTGAGGCCGAGGCCGGTCTCATGCACATCACTGGCGAGCGCGGAGGACCCCCCGTCAAGGTCGGTGTCGCCGTTACAGACATTCTCACCGGTCACTACGCCCACGCTGGTGTGCTCGCTGCGCTCATCAAGCGCGGCAAGACTGGCAAGGGTTCGCGCGTCGAGTGCTCGCTGTTCGAATCGCAGATTGCCTCACTCGCCAACATTGGCGCAAACTACCTCATTGCTGGCCAGGAGGCTACTCGCTGGGGAACATCGCACCCCTCCATTGTCCCGTACCAGGTGTTCCCGACCAAGGACTCGTACCTTATGATTTCGGCCGGTAACGACAGGCAGTTTGGCATTCTGTGCGCGCCAGACGTCTTCAACCGCCCCGAGTGGACTAGCGATGCGCGCTTTGCTACCAACGCCAAGCGTGTTGAGAACCGCGAGCTCATGATTGAACTGATCAACGGTGTCCTGGCTGAGAAGACGACGCAGGAGTGGGTCGACCGCCTGACTGGCAAGGGCCTTCCCTTTGCCCCGATCAACAACATTGCCCAAACCTTTGCCCACCCCCAGGCCAAGGCCCGTGGTGTTGTCGAGGAGGTGGAGCACCCCCGTGCTGGAAAGATCAAGCTTGCTGCCGCTGCAGTGACGTACGACGGTCAGAAGCCCAAGGTGAGTAACGGAGGAGCTACGTGCATGTGGCGCCTGAAACAACCTCGCTAACTTTACCAGATCTACCGTCCTCCGCCCTACCTTGGCGAGCACACTCAAGAGGTCCTCTCCGAGTTTGGCTACTCGCCAGAGGAGATTGAGTCTTTCCGCAAGAACGGTGCCGTGTAATCATCATCATGTCCTCATTGTGTTTGGCCTATTTGCATGCAGTCAATGTTACATTAGCTCTCAGCTAACTAAATGGGCACGGCGGCCTAGACTGACGGAGCGAGCAACGGCCTTGACTGACGAAACGAGCAACGGCGCGGATATGGCTTCCCCGAGGCTGACACCAGCAAGAGGAGCAGTGACCCTATCTCAAGGTCTCCGGTGGCTCGGGCTCCGACCACACGGTGCCGACCGTACCTGCACATAAGCACTACGGTGCGACCGCCAACCATACAGCAAGTGGACCGCCACTCCACAGGGGATAGATACGCCCCCACCTTTTGACTCTGCCAACTCGACTCTGACTAGCTACTTTAAACCGCCACAGACTATCAGACTATCAGACACCACCAGGACGGGATCAATGTCTCCCCGCTCGCCGCCTCCCTTACCCCCTTACCCCGCATTGGGCTGTGTCCATCCTGCGGCGATGACGAACTCTGTCTCGTTCCAAATCAGATCAATGCTTCTCATTCTTACCCAGTACCCAGTCACAGCCTTCCCGCCGCCCTTGCTGCTACCTTCCTGTTTCTGGTCTACATTCCGCTAGAGGACGTTCATTAGTACACCACCACCCACCAAGATATCAAGATACCAACGGAACACGAGACACACGTACGCGGCGAGCACTCCACTTGGAGGTTTCCGCTGTGGAGTGATCGTACCTCACTATCTCTCCGAGAGGCTTTTGCATCTCTCGTCTCTCGGCTCGAGGCTGAGCCTGCGTTCTTGAGACTACGAGCGCATAAGCACAAGCGCACGGGTATCGCCGCGCGAGTCCATCACGCCGAGGCACCTCGATCGTGCCTCCACCTCTACACTGGTCGTCAAAATCAAAATCACCGCCGATCTGTCTCTACGAGCTTACTTTAGTCGACCTATCCCGCGATCCGGATCCGGCGATCCACGTTCGTCTACGCACAGTGAACTGGAGAAGAATCCGGTCGTCCTCGCTCGTAGCATCTCGTTCGAGCCCCCCCGGCCGGACTCTACGTCCCGTATCTCCTCCCCCTTCTCTCTCTCCCCTAAGCCACAATGCGGCGCGGGGCAGGCATTTCCCGTCTAAGCCGGCAAACGGACAATCTGTCAAACTACACTGCGCTCTCCACAACTCTGTCCACCCAACAGCTCGCCACGCTCGAGTCCTCGCTCGACAGCTTCCGCGCCGCACTCGTGCATTTCGCCGCCCAGCACCGAGCCGATATCCGCAAGGACCCGGCGTTCCGGCACCAGTTCCAGAAGATGTGCCCTGCGATCGAGGTCGACCCGTTAGCTGCGGGATCGGGGAAATCGACATGGTGGACTGAACAGAGTGCTCGGCCGAGCTCGCGCTGCAGATTGTCGACGTGGGCGTGAGCACGCGCGAGAGGAACCGGGGGATCATCGAGATGAGCGAGCTTGTTGCCCGAGTTGAGCGGATGCGGTCGCGGTCGGGGGGTAAAGAGGGAAAAGAGGGGGGTGAGAAGATTACGCCGAACGATATACACAGCGCGCTCGAGCTCCTGCATCCCCTGAAAGCGGGGTATAGTGTGCATTCGGCTGGCGGGGCTGGCGGGACCGGGACCGGGACCACGTTCGTGCGCTCCGTCCCCCGCGCGCTGGATACGGACCAGAGCATGCTGCTCGTGCTTGCGTCCGAGGCCGGTGGGCACCTCACGGGAAGCACAGTTATGGACAAGACGGAGTGGGTCGGGCTACGGGCCCGCACGGCACTCGACGACTGCGTCATGCGCCAAGGACTCGAGTGGCGCGATGAGGATGGGAGTGTTTGGGTCGTGGCGGCTGTTGAGCTTGAGGATTAGTAAAGCTTGTTGTATTGCATGTCTGGCATTTGCATGTTCCGTTCTAGCTCAAGATGATGTTCAAGGACAGGAAGGCTACTCGGTGCTACTCGCACGCGGTCGCTTGTGCGCTG
>Ga0160505_100676_pt1 | contig 18259 bp, 10 predicted proteins | sample DIDeMG_FD_108225 | JGI IMG/M metagenome (GOLD analysis project Ga0160505, IMG submission 108225) | Enriched chicken feces microbial communities from UW Madison campus, WI, USA - DID2874_E49_Stillage MG | ecosystem: Host-associated > Birds > Digestive system > Large intestine > Fecal ... | reverse complement strand
TTTTTTTTTTTTTTTTTTTTTTTTTTTTTTTTTTCTTTAATAAAAAAATTTTTTCTTTTTTTTTTTTTTTTTTTTTTTTTTTTTTTTTTTTTTTTTTTTTTTTTTTTTTTTTTTTTTTTTTTTTTTTTTTTTTTACTGCAATGTCTTTTTCATCTATCAATCGCATGGCAGAAAGCCTGCTCCCATCATTAGCAGCTATAAGGAAAAACCATCCTTTGGAAAACCAGGCTGCACGCCTCTCGCTGCCTATAGTTCCTGCGACTAGTCGGCAATGTGGTCTGGCGAAAATTCCCTTTGGTGTACACCTAGAGCCATTTGGCCCCACACAGACTGACTATGAAGAACTGGAGCCTGCGCGCTGTTCAAAATGTGAAGCGTTTTTAGTCAAATACGAATGCGTGATTTGCGAATCGCTGGGGGTTGGTACATTTGACATGAAGCTAGGTAGGGACACCAGCCACGAACCGGAGAATCGCACCATCTTGACGGTCGAGGTGAGCGAGCTTTCAAAAGTTCAGAGCGTACTTAGCAAACTGCATGGGAACAATAACATTACGGGACGGATTGTGCTGCTGACATACGACCACAATTCTGTACAGTTTTATGAATCCAGAACGAGCGGCTGGATGGTGATTATGAACGACATTGATGATCCCTTTGTGCCACTACCGTTAGATTCTCTTGCATTTAACCCTGATGAGTTTTTTGGTAGTTTCATCAACAATATTGGCCATTTACGAAATGATAATGGGCCTGCAACTTCCAGAATTATGCCAGGGATTCCAGTCGTTGAAACAGTACTAAAGGTAGCCGCTAAACTATTAAACAATAATGCAGGATCAATTGGCAAGGTGATATCAATTGTCCGACATCTCGCACCTCATAAATCGCAGGAAAATGAGGAATTACTTATGAAGGCATCCCAAAAGTATTTGGATCTTGCTGGCCAGTTTAGCGAAAAGGACATTTCTTTAGATCTCTTTGCATTTGGTGGCAACATCAACAGTCTCAGTCAAGTATGTCAGCTAACTGGCGGGACCGAGTACTTTTACCCTCAGTATACAGCTGAACGGGATGAGCTGTTATTTTTAGATGATTTGACTTGCTCTATCACTGAAGCGGGCAATTATTATAACGCAACACTTGAGCTGAAGTGCTCGCCTGGTATCCATGTTAAGCGCTACTTGGGAAATCTCACTACAAGACACGGGGTTGCCCACATTGGCTGCCTGAATGCAAAAACTGGCATCGCCATTGAGCTTGACTACCGAGGAAAATACCCTCTGCAGGATATTCCGCGATTTCAAGCGATTCTTGTTTATACTAACGGTGCCACTCGGCATCGCCGCATTCGCATCATTAATTTTGTGGCGCGAGAACTGTCCATGTCTTACAATAAGATAGTTAATGGAGCTGACCAGTACGCGATACTTAGTCTTCTTGTTCGCGGCACTTTGGCACGTCTCTTTGAGTTAGCAAGAAAAGAACTCCGGGACCAAGTTCAACAGCAGCTTGTATCGATATTGGCGGCGTACCGCATAAACTCTGGCGGTGGTGAAGCTGGGAGTACGGAGCCATCAACACAGTTAGTGTTTCCTGCATCGCTAAACGTGCTCGCAGTACATATTCTTGGTTTTATGAATTCACCGTTGCTCCGCTTGATCCGGTTGCAGGATGACTCTAGGATCCACTTTGGGCAACAGCTCGTGCGGTCTTCAATCAATCAGCTTTCGTTGGCTCTGTACCCTCGAGTCTTGGGGCTCTCTGGGCTTGGCGACCAGTACGACACAAAACCGGTCAGAACTTTGCTTGTTAATGATGTTTTTGTTGTTTATGATGGTCTGAGACTACCTTTCATCTACATGCCAAGGCAAGTTAACCCCGAGTTAGTGGCCGATGTATTTGGAACGGCAGACGTCTTAGCGCTGGGGGCTTATGATACGCAGCTACCAGTGCTAGACACACCTGTTAACGAGTATGCTCGAAAACTACTTGCTGAATTTGGCGGCAAAGGCTTCCAACTTGCTCGTGAAGAACTAGACGGCGCGACCTATTATATCTATGGACTGATGGTTGAAGATGAGTATATTTCATTTCTTAACGAACTGCATTACAATGTCCGTGATTATATTGAGTCCAAAAACAACTGGAATGTATGGAACTAGTCGCAGCAAGTGACATTGGTTTTTTTTTATTTTTTATTTTTCTCAATCATTACATCTATTTATTCTGCTACAAATCAATTTCAGTATAGTCAACATAGTATGGGCATAAAATTTAACATAAACCTAGACTTTTTCAACTAGCTAATAATGCAGGTACCGTTTGCTTCAAGCCACGATCTTGTCGTGGTGGCCCTTCCCTGCTGACACACATCCGCATGCATGACCATCAGCGCCCTTCCAGACACCAGTTCCATCTTCGTAAACCTCGTTCTTCCAGATTTCTGCGGCCACCTTGATGTGTTCAAGAGCACGCTCGGCTGCAGTCCAGCCCTCTTGGCGGTGCGGCGTGCTGACGACCACAAGCACGCTTTCCTCGCCTACGGGGACCGTGCCTAAACGATGTGCCAGGTAGATTTTACACACTTGACTTTCGTGCAGGCCGCTAGGAGTGTGGCCATGCCCTTTAGCATCATCATCATCATCATCATCATCATCATCATCATCATCATCATCATCATCATCGCCATGGCTGGCGCTGCCGGTTTCATTTTTCAGCTCACCCGCAAGTGCCTCCTTTGCAATGCGCTCGAGCGTACGTAGAGCCATGGGCACGTAACAGTCGTACGCCAGGTGCTGCACCGGTTTCCCCTGGAAGCTGTTGCGTGTGATCCCTCCAAAGTAGACAACTGCGCCGGCTTCTGGCGTGCCCTTCTTTACAAAGTCAATTCCCGTGCTGGGCACGAGCGGTTCCATGGTGAGCAGAACGGCGTACCGCTCTGCTTTGATCGTTACGGGCAGCTCGTATTTGGTTGTCATGATTTCCGTTTGGTAAAACTCGTTGCTGACTGCCTGACAAGAGGTGGGTAATGTCTAGAAGCTGAATGAGATTTGAAATGAACAAAAAAAAAATAATTGACAAAAAATAATTACAAGGTAAACCTTGGCATCAACGATGATTCTGGTTTTTGGCAGTCTTCGCTGATTCCAAAAAAAAACAAAAAACAAAAAAAAACACCAAGTTCAGAACCAGATGAGCTCTCGAAACCCAGGGTCGTTAATCTGCTATCTTCACGTGACCACATGAAATATTTTGTGATTGGACATGAGAACTACCGCTCTTCGTTACTATTATCGATAATTCTATCATCTTAGAACAACTAATATTTCGAAAAAGGATCGATAATAAAAATAATAATAAAAAAATAATAATAATAATAATAATAATCATACATTATACAAAAATAGATAATAAATCTAAATTTTATTTACACAATTCTCACAGAGCTGTGTGACGATTTACCAATATCGTATAACTAACTACTCAGAGTCAACCCTCACAGAAAGGCTCTTAGGCTTGGGCGGTACTGGAAGTGGCTTTGAGGCTGTTGAGTTGATTGATACGACCCTGGATGGGGTTCTAATGAGAGGTTTGGCGCGGCAATTGACACTGATTTCAGGAGACTTGACCTTAGAAAAAGGACTAGACACTGGGTCTGCAGGAGGCTTAAAAGCATTGAACTTACCAGCATCAGAGGAAAACACCTGCTTGGGAGAAGAGTTAATGGCGCTGGGAATGGGCTTTGCAAACATGACAGGATCAGCTGGGGGCTTAAATGCACTTGCTGCAACTCTAAAGGAAGTTGAAACTTCGGTTGTTTTAAACGAGCGGACAGAAAACTTAGGAGGCTCAGCTGATGATGAATCAAAGTTGCGTTGCTGGCTAGGTTTTGGTGATAGAGACCGCGAGCGCTGGCGAGTGTGAGTTTTCACCGAAGCGGCAGCAGAAAAAGTGGAAGCTTTTGGCAATCGGCGCTTAGGTCCCTTTGCTCTGTTCTTAGTAATATGCGTGAGCTTCTCCGGTTTAGACTGTGACGTTCTCTCACTAGAGCTGGAAGACATGACACTGTTGTCAAATGTATGAGCCTTTTTGGGACCAGAAAACTCTGTAAGTCTTTCAAAACGAGGCGAGAAACTGGTATTTGTATCTTCCAATGCTACTAATGGCTTACCGCGTTTCAAGACTGCTGAAAGGTCAGATGCAAATGAGTGAGCTGTCTTCTTAGATATCACGGAGGGAATACTAGCGTTTTCCAGAGTGCCATCATCCTCTTCAGTAGGATGGTATTTCATAATGAGAGGCTCAGCCGGGATCTCAGCATTGACAGGGCGAGCCTTGGGAACTAGCGATGGTGGAACCGCAGGAAATGGTGTACGTTCCTGAGGTTTGATTCCTCTGCTGATGGGTGGCCGGGGTCTTGGTTTCACCTCAAAGGGTAAAGGTGTAGATTTAGACCTCGGAGGAGGCTGTGATGACATTTTTTCTTCCTTTTCAGCAGGGGGTGTATTTGGTAGGGATTCCGGAGCCGAGCTGTTAGTTTTCGTACGTAAAAGTCTCAGCTTTTCCAGGGCATCAGGAGGAGGCTTAGACACAACGCTAGGTGGAGCAGGCTTCAGAGTGCCAGATCTAGTCAAGTTAGATGCTGACCGAGATTCAGGAACAGGACCAAGTTTAGAAACATCGGTGGACTCAGGCTCATCATCGTCATCTGTCAAAGAAGGCTCCGAAAGAGAGACTGAGGTGGGCTTTCTCGGAGGAGGAGGCTTAGCAGGCGCAACTGGCTTGAAGGAAACACTTGTAGGCCTGCTGTTGGGGAAGTGGACTGATGGTCTATTTAGTGAGTCAATGCCAGACATTGATGGACTTTTGTTAATAGCATTCTCCAGCCAGCTAGGCCTGCTAGGACTCCACCGGCGGGGGTCGCGGCCAGTGAAGTTATCATCATCTTTTCCATTTGACTCATCATGAAAGTGGTCGATAGGTCGCGGCTTGGATAAATCAACTGATCCAAAGTTCAGAGACTTGGTAACTTTATCATTTTTCTCACTAATAGAGTTTTTCTTGAGACTAGCACCATTGTCAATACCAGCAGTACTTTTAGCTCTTCCATGGATACGGATAGGTGAGGGAGTTCGGGAACTGGTTCTACCAATGGGGTTTACCAGAGAGATATCTGAAAAAGAATTAAGTGAATGTAAAGAATCAGTCGAGCCAGTACGAGAGTGATTGTTCCCTTCTTTCTTCATCATTGCACTTTGAATGAAACCGCCTCTAATAGGGGAATGTGAGAGTGAAACGGGCGAGTTAGAGCGACTTGCCAAAAAACTTCCAGGGGGAGGACTGGCGTGAGGCTTTGGCGGCATGTCTAGCATTTGAGAAGTCGCAAAGTTAGGCTGCGGACGAGATGCAAGAAAAGAACCCTTGGGAGGTGACGGGCTATGCGAATTCAACGTCGAACCAATAGTGTAGGATGAATGGCTTTTAGGAAGACCGATAGGTTTAGGCGACGCCGGGGATGAAATTGAGTGCCTCGGTGCCATTCCTGGCATCGGGACACGGCCATTCACTGCAGATGAGACCTGACTGTGAGTGTTATGCTCGCTTGTGGGCTGAAACTTTTTCAAACCAGTTGTTGACGGCTTGCTAGAAATAATGGTTGCTTCCTGTAAAAGCTTCGGTTTGTTGTTCTCGTCCCTGGGCTTGATTGGATTTCGCTCATCAAACTTTTTCTTGAACTCTTCATAGTCGTTTTGTTTAGCCGGTTCTAAAGTACTTGGTTTGTCACCAGCGATTGACGGAGCTGGCTTCTTTTTGAACGCAAGTTCATCGTCTGAGGTTGTTGCAAACCCCACCTTTTTCTTCGGAACTGTTGGTTGCTCAAAATCGGCCTTTCCTAATCCAAACTTTGGCTTTTCAGGCTTTGCTGGCTTTTCAAATTTATCAAATCTGTTGGAAAGCTTTGTAGAATTTTCTGACACGTTAAAGACGGATTCATCTTTCTTTGCAGGCTTTGAAATTTTAGGGGAAAATGACTTTTGTTTAGGTAGGGAATAGTCTGGAGTCTTCTCTACTGGAGGCTTGGGCTGACCAAAAGACGAAGGAATTGCTGTCCTTTTTGGCAGTGTGTAAAGAGATTGCTCAGGTTCTTGGGGTTTAACTGGCTTTGCCGGGATTGTTTTCTTAGGCAGCGAATATAGTGGCTCTTCGGTTTTGGGCACTGACTTTGTTATCAGTGGTTTGTCTAATTTCGATGGCTGTTTTGGTGGCTGCTTGATAGATGGCCCAAACCGCTGGGCTTGTGGCGTTGTCTTTTCAGATAGCGGCTTCACTGAACTGTCATCAGTAACAGGCTTCGAGGTTTGTGGAAATAGCGGAAGAGTGCCCGTAGGCCCTGCAATTGCTTCTATTGTCTTTTTGATTTCTAGTTCCTTGGCCGACAAGGTGGCCTTTGAACTTAGATATGGGGTGGCTGGTGAGGGCAGGCCAATTGCATGCTTGACACCGATGGACTGTTTCTTTTCTGGAGATAGCGAACGTGTACGCTCGTTTCTAATAGCCTCACGGCGCTTTTTACCCTCCAAGATCTTTTGTTCTAGCTGCTTTGCTCGCAGGTCTTCGTCGCTGCTTCTGGATATTAATGTCAGAATCGAAAATAATAAAAAGAAATGGGTTGTTTGGAATGTATGCTGGCAAGTGGTACTTACGCACTCTCTCCAAGTTCTTTAACTCTCATTAGAAAATCACTGACATCAGAACCGGAATCGCTGGCCTCAAGTGTCATGTTCAAGGTAGAAATTAAATTGGCGGCAGAATTTTTTTTTTTCTTTTCAACCACAGATGAAGGATGAGAGCAAAGATTGGACGGACAAACAAACTTTTTTGTGCGTTGTTGTTTATTGTTTTTGTTATTTTAGACGGGCCTAATGTGGGAATTATCCGATTATGGAAGGTGCGGTAAACGACAAAAAGGGTTGTTGATGCATTCCCTTTTGGGCGTTTGCAGATCACAGACCTTCTCCAAAGCCCCCCAGAGCTTTAGTTAGGCCCCTAGAGGACACGAGTTACATTAATTTCGATTAAAACATTGCTAAATCGAAGTCTAAAAAAATAAGCATCCTCATAATGATATTCTGCATTTTTGCTTTTGTCTTTGAATTGTAGCTACCGGATGGGGTATTGGTGGCGGGGCCTGGATGCTGCACCTGGAGGTGTCTCGGTCTTTAGGTACTAAGCTTATACATAGGCAATCGTTAATGTCTAATAATTCTATATTTTGGCAGCTGCGGCAAACACATGCAACTTTTGTTCTCGTGGCATTCAGAAGCCAAGTAATTTAAAACCCAAAAAATATTTTCATACACTTAAAAAAGCTATAAAACAGTAGGCCTTTGAATCAAAAGTTATGGAAATAAAGACAGAGTTGTGTACATGAATGGCAGGGCTTTTCCAGATCTTAAAAATATCTTGCAATATCCCGTTCAAAGCGCCCAGACTTTTTTTTTTTGCTGTTTAAAAGTAATGAGCCTGTCATAAAAGTCTCAAGCCTTTCAAAAGAACTGCTGCCAGAAACAGACTTAAGTATGCCAGTCAAATAATTTAGTTAAAACTTTCTTGCACGAGGGTTACTGGTTCACAACTGCCTTAAATACCGACACCTAATGTATCACTGGTACCAAGGCTAAGAGGTCTACTGCAACACTAATCAGCGGTTTAGTCGCAATTGCATGAGACATTCGTTTTCAAAGATCAGCACTGATTGCCATTAGACACATTCATGTCAATGCTTTCGTACCTCAGGGATTGTAAAATTAAACTGAAAAAGGTTTTGGTTCATAGAAGCCAACATTTTTTCAAAGTGATTTAATAACCTCTGCAGTTATTAGAATCCAAGTGGTTGGTAATGCTAACTAGTTACGCTATCGTAACAAACAAGGCCACGAACTAATACAATAAATATATGCACCAGTAAATTTCAGTTTAGGCATAGTTAAGAGAAATATTTTTAATACTGGCATCTTACATATAGTCTTTGACAGTAGAGGTGTTTCAATTTTTTCTATCCTATGATGCACTCTCAAATAAAGTGACAAAAACCAGACAAACTACAAATTTTTGCTCTTGGCTATCTTAAAAACCTCTATTGTCGTTAGGGATTTTTTTACTTCATGTTTTTGACAACAAAGAAGACAACAATGATAGCGGCTATAAGCGCATCTGCAAAAGTTTTAACGATAGAAAAACAAGCAATGACAAATTCCTTTTGTATCAGCTTCAAGTGAATATTTAACGTCGCTTTCATAAAGTTACTACTCAACCAAAATTGAAGAAAGTAAGACAGGAATTGGGATAGAAATAGTATTTTTGCTCTGACTCGCGATAGTACAAATATATTGTGATGGGTTTTAAAGAACTTTAAGAGATGCTTCGCTGCGACTGAAAATAAGCTGTAAATTTAACAACTACCACTATAACCTTACGAAAAAAAGTTCATAATTTATCGGAAATAGTAATAGATTACAATATTCTTGTCAATTTTTTAGTCGCATGATCCAACATGGATATGTAGACACTAGCCCACTCCATAAATTTATTGCCATCATTTTCTTCAAAAGCGTCAAGCAAACCAGGCCACAGACTAGCCCCATATCCTGTTTCTTTATTAGGCGCAATAAGTGCATGCTTGTACCAAGAGCGTGAATCAAGGCCCTTGTCGATGAGAAAAAGTCGCTCCAAGTACATTGACTGGGTTCGAAAGTTATACTCACTACTCGACTCAGAGACACGAGAGAAATTCTCATCAGCACAATGCTTAAGGCTGTTGTAATTGATCAAAAGTTGTTTATCATTAGAAGCAGCGCGGTGGAACGCTTTGAGAGAAACCTGAAGGCAATCCAAATATGTTTTAGGCGAATGGGCATGACAAGTTCCCGACAAAGTTGGCTTCCAGTTGAAATACTCACAAATCTTTTGAAAGTTAGACGTCTGGAAGGGTAACTTTTCAACATCATATTTTGCAACAATTCGTTCAAGACCAAATTGAAGAATGGTACTATACTCTTCGTAATCAAACTCAATAAACTGCTTATCTGCAAGTTCAAGTGCAAGTCTCAACAAGAGCTTGGAAGCAGTGCTATGTAACTTCCAGTCTTTGTCAATTCTTGTGTCCATAAAATGGAAACTATCGTAGTTTGAGTGGTAATGGTAGATAGGGTCACCACGACCCGGCTTGAAACTAAAGTCGATTGAAGGAATGCCCAAATAATCAAGAAAAACAGTATAGTCACTTCCAGTTCCGAGCAGCGAAATTGTATTGTTAGTATAGCTTTTCCAGTGTTCATAAAGAGAGCTGCCATTTGGATAGTCAACAAGCTTGGTGACATTTCTCAACAGACTGTTTAGTGATGGCGAGGCACCGCCTTTGAAACAGGACCCTGAAACGGCACCGTCAACGTTAACATATGCAAGAACCCGTCGCTTAAGCTCATGGGCGTGCTGCTCTCCCCACTCAGTCGACCCAAGTAAACCATATTCTTCGCCATCCCATGATGCGAGAATGATAGTTCTTTCGGGTTGCCAGCCGCAAAGACGCAGCTCACCAAGAGCCTTTGCAAGTGCTAGCAACACGGCTGAGCCACTGTTGGGATCAGCCGCACCACCCACCACCCAGGAATCTCGATGATTGCCAATGACAATTGCTTGATCTGAGTTTTTTCCTTCAACAATACCAAACACGTTGTAAATGGGCTCATAATTGTAGATCTGTTTGTTAACAAGATGCAACAGATTTGAAGAAGGACCAGTATTGTATGTGGCATTCAAAATACCCGTCCAGTTTCCAAAGACCTCGCCTTTGCCATTCAGTTCCTGCAAAAGCGGAACGGCATCTTTGTAGCTAATGGGTATACTGGGAATAGAGGGTATGATGCCAGCCAAATTTAAATCCCGTCTTGCATTTTCAGTGCTAGCATAGCCATGGGTGGTAGGATCGCCGGGGGCCACCAGAAACCCTACGTTGCCGCGCTGAACACTGGATGGATGCCGCGCAGGACCATCAGGATAAGCTGCAATGCCATTAGTAAAATCAAGACCTTGGTCATCAGTGGGGTCTGTGAAAATAACAACCCCGGCTGCTCCACGCTCTTCAGCGTTTTTGACTTTCAGACCTCGGAATGAGCGATTGTATCTTACAAGGACAATTTTTCCATCTACTGATATGCCATTTGTGGCCAGAAGGTCAAAGTCTTGCTTTCGGCCGTAGTTTGCGTAAACGTACTGAGCAGTCACCTCTCCAGATTTTGAATAGCCATGGAAAACTGGCACACCAGGTACGGTTGTTGTGGGATCTTCAGCTACCGGCTCCTCCTTCAATTCAGCTGAGTAAATGATTTTTGCAGACCCAGAATCAACCAAATCGAGCTGCACCAGTTCTGGTTTGTTTAGATATACTTGATAACTCTCAATGTACGAATCATCAAGCCCAAGCTTTTTAAATTGCTCGACCGTCCAGTTTGCAAGCTCTTTACCTTCGCCCGCAATATGAAGCTTACTTGTAAAAGCATGACTCCATTCGCGAATCTGTTCACGATTTATAGTATCAATTGCCAATTGAGCATGGTCAAAATCTTTGTCCACTAATTGATCAAAGCTTGGAATCTTTTGTTGTTTAATGATATTTGATTGGCAGAACAGATTGAGCCCGAGTGTGACGCAAATTGAGAGTAAAACAGCTTTGATCAGGAGCTGACCGCAAGTTGTTCTAACAAAACGAAAGTAGCGGCTTAATGGTTTGTAAGGGTCTGTTTCGCTCCGTGATTTCTCTGAGTTAATCTCTGTGCCGTAGGACGCTGAGTATCGGCTGTCTAGGCTGTTATCTTTGGGGTTGACCAGAAATACCCACTCACCAGACTTGCTCATCTCATAGGTGACTTCAAATGAATGTTATTAAATAAAAAACCAATTATGCTGAAGAATAAATTACCACAATTCTTTGTGTGCTTGAAATTACCTCGAATTATGAATAATTGAAGCTTGCTTTAGAGACTGAAAATCAAAGCGCTGTTGAACAGAAACAGTTTGAACTTTGCCATTTCTGGGGACGGAACTCGATAAAAAAATATATATATATTTATGATTTAAAACTTGAACCCAGAGGGTGTAATTCCCGTATACTATGACTTTAGTCTTTACTTGATCTCCCAATTTGCCTTCATCGAAATTTTTTATTTCTCCGAAAAAAGAAAATACCCAACGCCCTAACATCAACACCTTCAGGACTCTTCGGAAATCACCCATAAAGGCACCGTGACGGAAACACCGAGTCTCTCAGATATATTAGCATATCGAGATCAGAATATATCACATCAAGATGCTTAATTTTATTTTGAAGACAACGGGGTTTAAGAAAGACAAGGCGCCCGCACCTGAGGAAGCGCCAAAGCAGCAGCTGCGTCGTTCGTCGCGCCGCAAAAGCTCCCTCGTATCCATGCCCGAGGCTGAGCCCGAGGCGACCGAGCCTCAAGCCCCCACCAGCGAAGGTACTAACACTGCTATTCAAGCACCTACGGCTGTGAGTGATGTAAAGGATCTTGGCGTGCGGAAAAGTGGCCGCGTGTGGAAGGCCCAGAAGACCCCGCTGCGGATACGTGCTGTTGGTTTGAGCAAGCGCGACACAGCGTGGGAGCGGAAGAGACGTGAGCAGCTGGCACTCAAGGCCTTTAAGGAGAAGGCCCGCGAATTGAAGGAGGAGAAGGAGGCTGAGCGGAAGGTATGTGTGCTATACTACATTGTATTGTTTTTGAAGTTACTAACATCCCCCTTTTTTTGCAGCGCGTTATTGAGGCCAGAAAAGCCCATAAGTTGGCAAAGGAGGAAAAGGAGCGCTACGAGCTGCTCGCAAAGAAGATGCACGCAAAGGTATGTTTTTTATTACAACTGAGATCACACACTATAGCATTGTCTCTAACATATTAACTTGATACAGAAAGTCGAGCGTCTCCGGAAAAGAGAAAAGAGAAACAAATTGCTCAAGGAGCGTTAGTAGGAAGCAGTCAAATATCAGCAATGGAAATGCGAGGCTCGTTCATCAGATTAAGTTATATGTATATGTGTCATTCTAAATCATTTCCACATTATTCTCAGCGTTGATTTTAAGGTATCTAAATGGACGCTGGCACGTCGAAACGTAGCTGGGGTTCGTGGATAACTCGTACATCACGACCGTGTCATCAGAAATGGCCAGCAATTTGGAGTTACCGACAAAAAGCAAGCGGCCGTTAGAGTTAGATTTGAGGTTGGTGAAGAAATCGCCCTGGAACCGGCGGTGTAAAAAGTAACCGGTTTCAAGACCATCTTCGATGGTTTGCTTTTTGAGCACAAACAAAAGAAGCTCATTATCAAAAATCATGGCTAGGCGTTTTGAATCTGCTGAAATACAGTATACGAGGTCGTTGATGGTGACAGAACCAGGTCTTTTCAATATCATGCAAAACTTTCGTGTGTCTTCTTCCTCATCATCATCTTCATGGTGTTGTTCGTCTTCAAGGTTATCGCCAATGCTTTCGTTATCGCTAACCTCATCTTCCTCATCTTCATCGTCTTCATGATCATCCTCTTCTTCACGAATCTTTTCTAGGGCCACAAAACCTACAAGTTCGTCCTCGTCAAGTGTGATTTTAACCATAAAACCATCATTCTCATTACCTTCGAACCCCAGGTAGGCATTTTGCACTTCCAGTGCCATGGCCCGTTCAACTGGCACATAGGATGAAATGTTGTTTTGGACTAACAATGAAAAGTATTCCCACAATGCACCGGGACCTGGCGGAGTTGGTGATGGTGGAGTGGCCTTGCCAAAAATGACTGTCTCGTTCCATCCTGACAGGGCGAGTACCTTATCATTATACTGCAACGACATTTTCAGGTCGAGTCGGTAATGTGGAATATCAATTTCTTCGCGGGTTTCCACATTCACGACTAGCAAGCCACCAAGACGCTGCGACCGTAAAAACAACACCTCGCAATTCGCTGACAGTGCAAGATAGCTGATGGTCGATGGAAACTGGCAGAAGAAAATCACTTTTGTTGAAGACGCAAGCTTGGCCATGCCGTTGACATTAAAAATATGACCTTTTACTTCCTTTGATCTAAACTCCTTAAGAGGGTTGATGCCCAGATCATGGACTTCAACGTATCCCACGTCGTATGACACGGCTATGCAGTGTAGATCCCGCGACATGGCCACGTCCAGAATGTTTCGATCGCACTTCCACATATGAACAGATTTGAGGTAGGGCATAAAATTTGGGTCGCTGTCCCGATCTAAATCGGTTTCAGGTACTAGCTGGGTAATGTACAAAAAGTGCTCATAAGTCGCGTTACGCGTCACCGTCAGCATTTGCGAGCCGTCGGGAGAAAACGCGACACATTCTCGGGTCACAGGGTTTTCAATTGCGGTTTTTGGCGTCACAAACGGCAGTGCTGAAAGAATTATGCGGTAGAATGGTTGTAGAGAAATGCTGACCAGCTTTGACTGGAGAATCTTATGGTAAAGTTTGACGAGCGTCTCATCTGTACGCAGCGAGTTAATGCAATCATGTGACGAAGAGGTCAGTTCAAAGAGCTTGGAAACAACTGACAGTTTGACTGGTGTATAAGAAATAGGCCCCTTTTCTGGAGCGTCTACTGAGTGTGGTGAGGGTGGGGTACTGGAAATATCAGACAGCGGACTTGCCGAAGATCGCGTAGTGACCGTGGCAGTGTCATTTGTACTCTCAATAGAACTGTCGCTGAGCTGCTCGTAATTGGAATCCTCATCATTTTCAATGGAGTCTAGATACCGCGTTATCTGATGTGCTGTGTTCTGGTTCGTTGCTAACTTTGCGTAGATTCGGAACGGCGTGTAGCAATTCTCGCCTTCCTCTGTGAGATGCATGCCTATGTGCCAGAGCAGAACATAGTTCCAGTGTGTGAGCTGCCGCCAGTATTTACATGTGTGAGATGCGTGTAGATATGCCGCAGGCTCGAGATTAAGAAAGATAGTTCGCAAGACCTCTATAGGAAAGTCGTTTATGTGAACAGAGCTCATGATATCGGGGGCCCTGCTGCTGAGGACGTGCTTGGGGAGGCTGAAACAAATTTTTGGGCGATGAGGACGAATACTCGAAGATTCAAAAGTAAGCAGAAGCCAGGCAATTTACTATGCGGCATGGAAGAGCTGATAGAAACTTATACACTTATTATATAATGATTACAATAGATATTAGATATGTCACATGACACAGATGCGGTTTGGAGTAGGGTATTTTCGGCTGTCAGGCGCCCGGGAAACAAGGTGATTTTAGTCGACCTTGGCATGCGAGAGTTGCTCACCTTCATGATCACGGAGGTTATTGGCCAATCGAGGATTGAGGTCTTTGTGCTTACTCTTTTGGAGTTTACGGCGAGCTACCATCACAGGCACATTACTGCGCTCAACAATGTAGTTGGAAAACGAGCCAAGCAGTACTCCCTTGAGAGCGTTGCGGCCACGAGAACCCATAACAACCATGGTAGGTTTAACGTGGTCAATAACAGACATGAGGACGTTTTTGGGTGTTTTTGTGTGAATGACCTCTATAATGACAAATACCTGCAGTCGAGTTCGTTTCAACAGTTTCTCAACAGCTAAAGTTAATTGCTCTATAGCGTCCATTCTGTCGTCTTCCTGGCGATTAGCCTCGGCGTTGCCGTCGTCCTCAAATGAACTAACAATATATAAGACATTGTGGTCTCTAAGAACAGTACCAATTGTCCATTCCATTGCATGCGTTGATTCCGGTGACAGATCGGTACCCAGGACAAAAGTCTTGGGGTTAGAGGTTGGGTTTTTTTCTGCAGCTTCGCCTCTAGTGAGAACTCGCACCATGCGCTTAGTGGCTTTCATATTTTGAATGGGGGCAATGTCAATTGGCAAGTTTGTGGCACGCCGAGCTTCTATGATTTCTTCTTCATCAGAGAAATAGGCCATATCGTCCTCATTGTCGAATGCAGTAGTAGGGTGAATGACTCTGCGCTTATAAGCTGCATACTCCGCCAAAGATGGAGGCGGTACGGCTCCAGGTGGAAGAGGAGCATCCAGCAGTGATTTTACTCTGAATTTCGAAGACTCTACAGACTTGCGCTCTTCCTCCATGGCGGCCATAAGTGATTTCGTGGCTCTGTCAGACTTGATGATGCGCGAAGTAAGACCCTTCAAGTCCTCCTCTTCCAAGTCATCGTCATCATCACCAGAGTTGTCGTCTGAGTCATCTGAATCGGATGAAACACCACTTTCCTCCCCCTCAGTGGACTCATAGTCGTCATCGAAGACTTGGCGACCATCAGCCGACGGGGAGCGATAAAGATTTCCAAGTGCACCATCTGCCCTACGCAGATTGTTGTTGGAGAGGCGTCTAAAGGCAAAATCAAAATTCATATCGTCCTTTCTGTGTCTTGAGTTTGAACGCGATCGCGATCCTTGTTGCGTGATAACATTGTAACCATTAGAGTCAGTGGAGCGACTAGGCGAGAGCATGTTTGAGTGGGAATAGGACCGGGTTGTCTTAGGCCGTGTATTGTAGAGGGTAGTTGTTTTATCGTGTCCTGGGTTACTCCAGCTGCCCGCGCGCGAAGCGTCAGAAGACTTGGTTGGGCGTAAGGCGGTGGGGCGGGCATTGTCTGGCTTGGTTGGAGACGATCGAGAGGGCTTGAGGGTGTCATCCAAAGTAACTTTAGAACTATTTGAAGTAGATGATGCGTCGAGAAGCATGGAAGTCGAAGGTCTGCGCGGCGGCGTTGAATCCGCATCTAGCAGCATGGACGATGTGGAGTGCTTTCTGCCGTGGCTGTCATAATGGGATGGGGTGGAGCTACCGCTGTGGTACCTGGTGGAGGAGGGGCGCTTAGAGAGGTCGGTGCCCTCGAGGAGCTTAACAACACTGCGACGCTCTTCTTCGAGCGCGTTTTCCAGAGACATGAGAGAACAAATTGAGTAGCGGTGATGGCGATGTAAACAAGAAAAAAGGAGGAAGAGAAAGAAAAGCGAGCCAGAAGGAGGAAATAAGGTTGTCCAAAATAAGGTTTTGAGGCAACGAAACAACAGGGTCAACGAGGCAAAGCAAAAGACCAGCGATCTACGAGGCGTCAGCAGCGAAAAAAGAATAAGAGTGAGAAATGAGATTTGGGGTATAGGACTTAGGGCTGTTACAATGTAGGCAAAATATGGGGTTTACTTGTTCGGGAAGGTGTCATTGCAATTAGCGGTAAAGGAGTAGTCAGTTGACTAAAAGTTGCTTACCCGCAGAATTGCCTGTTGCAGAATAGATTCTATATTTGGAGGTTTACTGCTTTTGAGGCCGGCAAAATCAATTGCCTAAAGTATTCAACCAGTATTACGTCATGTTTACAAATAAAATAAAAAAAGGAAAACCAATGCAGTTCTATTTGGTTGCGCACGGCTAAGGCCTAAGCCCCAAGTACCAATTTCCACGTACAACACCCTCCGAGGCTCCCAACCGATTTCTGGTCGTTGCCCGGATCAATGACCCCATCCAGCGCCAGAATTGCAGTGCTTTAATACATCCGGGTAGGGTCTTTACTCGGCTCCCAAGGCAACGGCCTTAAATAGTTCCGAAAACGTTCACTCTTTCCCCAATAATTCTTTCGCCAAGTTCTTTTCTCTAATTCAGGTCGAGTTCCTATTTTTCATTTTTTTTTTTTTTTTTCTCCTCCTTCAACTGCTTCTTCTTTCTCCTTTTTTATTGTCATAACCTGCCCGCTTCCTGTACAATGCGCCACTGCTGATCATCATGTGCTACAACAATTCTTGCAACCACCCCAAGCCGCGGTATCTCATAAACAACCCTTCACAGTTTAGGGTCGCCAAAAAGCCGCCTCCTCCCAAGAAACGCTCGAGCTTATTCACGTCTTCGATTCTTTCTCCGTCGACTCTCTATCCGTACGAAGTTCCCACCGCACAGACTCATTCAGTTGAAACTGATACCATCACTCTCACACGGTTTATGCTTCAGGAACAGGCCAAACTGCCTGACGCCGTGAGCGGAGACTTTACCCTGCTACTCAATTCTCTGCAGTTTTCCTTCAAGGCCATAGCTTACAATATTCGCAGATCTACTCTCGTTAATCTCGTTGGTCTTACAGACACTGTTAAATCAGCTGGGGACGATCAGAAGAAACTGAATGTCATCGGCGACGAGATCTTTATCAACGCGATGAAAGCATCTGGCAAGGTTAAGGTGGTGGTGTCTGAAGAGCAGGAGGACTTGATTGTCTTTGACAATGACGGAACTTACGCAGTGGTGTGCGACCCGATCGATGGATCGTCTAACTTGGATGCTGGTGTTTCTGTAGGCACGATTTTTGGTGTTTACAAGCTCAAGGGCACCGAGGGCACCATCAACCAGGTTCTCAGACCAGGCCGTGAGCTCGTTGCGGCTGGATATACAATGTATGGAGCGTCTGCTAATCTGGTGCTCACTACTGGCAACGGTGTCAACGGGTTTACGCTAGATAACTCTTTGGGTGAGTTCATTTTGACCCATCCCAATTTGCGTATTCCGCCTGACCAGCAAATCTATTCGGTCAACGAGGGAAACAGCCGATTCTGGCCGGAGGCAACCCGGCAGTATTTTGAGTCAATAAAGTTCCCCGCCGACCCCACAGCCAAGCCATACAAGGCACGATATGTTGGGTCTATGGTAGCAGACGTCCACCGGACCATCCTCTACGGCGGGCTATTTGCATACCCGGCTGATGAAAGGTCCAAGCGTGGCAAGCTCCGTCTGCTGTATGAGGGATTCCCGATGGCTATGATTATAGAGCAGGCCGGGGGCAGGGCCATCAACGACAAGTCGGAACGAATTCTGGATTTAGTTCCGACTGAAATCCACGAGCGCTCTGGAATCTGGTTAGGGTCAGCAAACGAAATTTCACGGGCGGCGTACTTTCTCCGACAGAACTATGAGTAAACGCCCAGCAGGTACGGTGGCTGTGTCAGAAACGATTAACGACGTTCATGTTTCATTTGTTTAAATTTTCAGGTTAATAGAGTGTTTTTTTGTTTGATTGTTTTTCCGTGGTTGCCTACGGATAAATATAATGCATTTATACGTATATTCGTATTTATTGGGGATATAGAGTTTTTTTTTTTTTTTTTTTTTTTTTTTTTTTTTTTTTTTTTTTTATTATTTTTTTTTTTTTTTTTTTTTTTTTTTTTTTTTTT
>Ga0160505_100675_pt1 | contig 18267 bp, 17 predicted proteins | sample DIDeMG_FD_108225 | JGI IMG/M metagenome (GOLD analysis project Ga0160505, IMG submission 108225) | Enriched chicken feces microbial communities from UW Madison campus, WI, USA - DID2874_E49_Stillage MG | ecosystem: Host-associated > Birds > Digestive system > Large intestine > Fecal ... | reverse complement strand
AAGAAGACATGAAATTTCAAAAACATTTGTCTCTATGAGACTGGCAAAGTAGCGGTGTCAGCGCGCGCAATGAGTTCAGACGTTCGATGGCGCCGAATTCTCCATGAAAGTATCCATGTGCTATAGGCGAGGAAGCGCTAATAGCAACAAATACGCTAGATCTCAAATATAGGTTCCAAGCGGACTCTTAATAATAGATAAACTTAGCTCTACTCTCAATAATCAAATATATTTTGGATGTCTGTAATCTGAACTGCAATCTTGCGTCAACGACGCCTGCCTTCCAAAAGGAAGGATCAAGGGAGGTTTTACATAAAATAAACTAATAAGGACAAGTGGGAATAAGGGTAAGGAAATGACCCGATTAGGAAAGAGAGCAAACATTAAGAATAAAAGAAGAAATAGACTTGATGTCGATTTCTTACAAAATAATAAATTGGTTCGATGGTCTAGTTGGTCATGGCATCTGCTTAACACGCAGAACGTCCCCAGTTCGATCCTGGGTCGAATCATTTACTTTTTCTCTTCTTTTTTTTTATTTTTTGTGGTTTACAAGTTTTTGGATTGGATATAAAGATTACTGCAATATTGAAAATTAAAATATTAAATAACGTTGGTAAAAGTGTGCCAAGATTCACAATAAGGTTGTCATTACAAATTCTGCTGAGCCAAGGTCTGCTGGGCATTTTGGTATTCCAGTAGCCTTGCGCGTTCAATACGTCTAACTTCCATATCCTCCTGGCCCAGGGCACACGGGCTACAGCAACAACTGACAAGATAGTCATTACTGGGGGTACCGGCGAGGTTATACTGGCGCCGCAGGTCGCCGCGGTTGTAGCCCTGCCAAAAGAGCTGACCGCAACCGGTCCAGGCCGCCAGAAGATAATAGCCCACACAGTAGACTCCACACCATTCCTTTTCGGCCTCTTCGAGTGACAGCGTCGGCATCCGGCTGTTTTCACTCACCGCGTGGGTGCGGTTGAACAGACAAGGGCTGCACCAAAACGCGCAACAGCATACATTCAGGTCTCCCCAACAGTCGCATAATCCCGTTTCAAACTTGGTGGGTGGGCCGCGGGCAACGGTCATTTGGGGCACCGGTTTATAAGCGCCGGGCTGCGGCATGGCCGATGGTGCTGAGGCGACGACCTTTTCTGAGTAGTTTTGTGTCGTAGTCACAGGGGCTGGCGTGGGGATGATCTCGGGGTTGTCATTTGATGTGTAGTGTGGAGGAGGAACCACGGATGCTGGGTCGTTGCAGTTATTTTCAGAGCCTTTGGTATCCGGGTCACGCTTCTCAGAAAATGTGTTTTCGGGCACGGGATCTGAGTTTACAGTTGAATTCGCCTGGGTGTAGGAACTTTCGGCCTTGTTGTTAGAAGGGGTGGCATCAGGGTTGTGTACTGGGACTGCGTAGCTAGCTAAGTTCTGTCTGTGTTGTTCGTAGCGGGCTGCCTTGGACTGCGGCTGGTAAATTTCATTGTGTACTGGAGCGGGAGAAGAATCGTATGTTGTGCTACCGCCTCCTGAGTAGCTTCCACCGCCGCCGGAATAGCTGCCACCACCAGAGTTGGAATAGTCGTTTGACGAGGAGTTGTAGGAATCGTAGTTGTCGGACATGGTGGAAAGACTCAATTTGGTTTCATATAAAAAAAAATTAAAAGGTATTTTGCGACACAGGGTAAAAGGGGGCCCGTACGGGTTATTTATACGGTAAGTTCATGTGGACAATGGTTTGCTCATTGCGGTCTGGGTTGTACTGATATGAATCTGCGTGCGACCCGCAAAAGGGGGGTGTTGGAAACTCAAAATTGAAGGTTTTGGCAATTGCAATTGTAAGGTTTAATAATTGTTATAGATGGTAAGGTTTAATAATTGATGTTATAGATTGTAGGGTTTAGATGGTTGTGATTGGTTGTGGGATTTGATAACTGTTTTAGATTGCAAGGTTTGGTGGATTGACATTGTTATTCTATTTTTGGATCAGCGCAAAGCTCGCTTGAATAAACGCTGTAACTTTTTGGTTGAGAATGCAAATAAATCTAGAATAACTGGCTTATACCGTTAAACAAGCCAAAGGACTTGTTTGTGAAGATGGACCATCAAGTATGGTTCTTGTCATAAGTAGTTGCTAAGTTGAACAACATATTGCAAACACCGGCAATCACAGAATAACAGACGGCTGGAAATGATTCAAATCATCATTGACATCATCTTTGCCTATTACTGTTATGAGCAAACCACCAGCTAATTATTGTAATCATGCTATAAACATAGTTATTGTTTTAACGATTTATCCATTCAGGGGTCTAAACCTACTTGTAGTCCAATGTTACATCACCACGCATACCAAATCCAATGTATTATAATATACCAAAGGGATATAAACCAAATTAAGAAATAAAACAAGTGTTGTGCATTGACCAAATACTCGGTGCTTACAGGTTCTGCTGAGCCAAGTTCTGCTGGCCAGTCTGAAACGCAAGACGCTTTTCCTCCTCAAGCTTACGGACCTCAATGTCCTCCTGCGCAGCTGCGCAACCCGTGCAGCAACAACTTAAAAGGTAATCAGTTGCCTCATCGCCCTCAATGTTGTACTTTTCACGGATCTGGCCGCGGCGCGAGCCCTGGTAGACGGCCTGGCAGCAGCCGGTGCACGCGGCCAGTAAGTAGTATATAGCGCAGGGACCCCCAAACCACTCGCTCTCGGGGTTGGGCGATCCCCGGGGGTCCATGACACTTGATGTACGGTTAAAAAGACACGGCAGGCAACAGGAGGCACAGAGGCAGATCTTGATATCTGAAAAACAGGAAAACAAGCCGGTTTGGAACTTTTGCGTCGGGCGCTGGCTAAAGTAGTTTTGGGGCGTCAGCTTGGGTCCTGGGGTTCTGACAGGCTGATGGCTGACTATGGGCTTTTCTTGGGACATTGCTAAAATTTGTGTAGGTGCTTATGGAATTTGTGTTGATATCACGATCGTGAACAACGAAGTCAAGGCTCGTTTATATATGCCCGTGGCAACTGTGGGGACATTGGCAATCATGAGTATCAAAGACCATGGTATTTATTGCAATAGCTTTAAAGTTGCTGATCCAGCACGTGGATTTCATGAGAGAAAGTACTATTGGTCATGACCACATGAAATTGAGAATGATAAAGGATTATCAGTGGTATCAACACGGAAACTACCGGTAATGGATCAACGTTGATGCCAAGGGGAAATGCTGCTATGACGTTTTTAAAATTAATAAAAAAAAGTCAGCAGTTCCGAGACAAATGTGAACTTTAACCCTCGAGCAATGTGTTTTTTAATCACACGCGTACACACTGACATTTTTCTACAACAATGCCAAGCGACAATACTGGCCAGACTTGCAAAAAACGTGGTTGTTTAAACCAATAAATCCAACAGCAAGGGGTCTATTCAATGTGAGCATCGAGGGGTCAACATTTTGATTAAAATGTAACATTGGGTTGTATCAGACGTGCTTGAATAAAGCGTTGATCGAATTCCCAGTGGAAATAATAAGCCATGTTTTTAATACTCGGAACCTTGCCAACAAATGTGACAAAAACATGTAAACAGTTGGCAAATAGCTTTAACCCTTATTTCATTACGATTACTGCAATTGACATAGTACCCAGTATCAGCTACGTATAAATAAAGTGTAGATTCAATGGTACTGGTTTCTTTATGGTGGATTGCGCTAAGAAGGAATGGGCAGGATCTACTTATTTTCTAACTAGATTTGACCGTGTGTTTTAAACAGTAATAATGATGATGGTGATAATAATAATACTATATCTTTGCTCAGTTGGCTTATAGCAAAATCTATTTAATAAAACAAATCACAAACATTCATTTAGAATGACAAAAATTACTTAGACAACCATACAGACTGGTGATCTGGTAATTTTCTGTTTACAGACTTTCGCTTTAAATACCTATTTCACCTTTCCACTCCCAGATTGAGAAGTCTCATCCCAAAACTGTGCATCAGCAAAAAGACCTTTTAATAAAACACAACTTTTTCAAAAGGATACATCGGAGAGTGATAATCCACAATGGTTTTAGCAAGCCTTTTTAAAAGACTTCAGTGTGATAAGGTTGTGAGATATTTGTTCCTCAACCTCCAGAAATCAACGTTAATTTGGTAATCGTTCACTTCTCACAACAAGAGGAAGCATCAAAGATGGGTTCTTTGGAATATCTCTAGTGAAGCCTAGTAGGTCACTTGTTATAATTGGTTTACACCATTTACTATCTTTCAATGGCTGGTGCTTTTAATGTCGTCTCAGAACGACCAACTGAAAATCTCATATAACCGAGAGTATAATTCATAATATTTGATAATACATAATAGTAATCCTCGATAGTTATTTTATTTACTATCAAGATTTGGTTATAGTGTTTTTTCCAACTTTGATTTTTATTTTAAGTATAAACGTACTTTTACAGCAACATTTGGTTTTAATATCACTCTGTGATATTTTGGCAAACAGGCCAATCACAGAGTATAGGAAATCTCTGTATACAAATAACAATTTAGAAGTTGGAAAAAAAATTAAAAAAAAACGATCAAAATATAAGCATTTATCAAAAACATCATTCAATCTCAATGATTTCTATTGTTGAATTCAAATCCTGAACGTTGTTCAGTAGTATAGCATGTACCTTGTACGAAAAATCCTAAACCATACTAAAAAGGCATGATATCCATACCGCTGCAACAAAGTCAATGCAACTTGGCTCGGTCATTGCTGTTGATTGATTTCTACCTGAGATTCTTTTGAAAATTATCCTGGAACTTTTTAAGGAAATGGACCTTTACAAGATTACTACACAACACATACTTGGGAGGGTACTTGAATTTCTTTGAGTCTGCAAAAACTATCAGCTGGTCGCATGACCCGTTTTAGCCAAGTGAATAAGCTCTTTCCCGTGAGCTTGTTTGGAGATTGGTTTTTCAAGTATTCAAATTACAGCCAATTCATGGGAATATTAAGTACACATAGTTGAGGTAAAGCCATGTTTAGGAGAGATCTGTTTGTGTTTATCCAAGACATGTTGAAATCTCAACGCATTGAACCCGTGAATCAGGTTTGATATAAAAGGTCATTTTGTCAAAAGCAACTGGGATTTTGTCAAAAAAAAAAATTAATGTTGGACCATTCACCATTTCCATCCTCATCAGTCCAAAAAGGATTGCAAAGGTTATTCACAAATCCTAAATTGCAAATTTTAACGAGATTGCGCATATCAGTTTTGTGTATAAAACAGCACATATATGCAATGCAATTGCAAAAATGATTCTGCAGCTGGATTATCCGGTTAGCTGTCAAGTTTTCAACCCTAGCTGTACTGATGGTCTTTAAATTCTGCCATGATCTTTTGCTAAAGAAAGAAAAAAAAAATATGATTGGCCAAGCTGATATTTGACATCTGTATTTAACCTTAAAGCATAATAATTGCAAGGAGTCGTGCAAAACATTTTGAGCTATTGGATCTTGACAAACTCTATTTTATGCACATCCAATATGGGTTTTGTTACTCAGGAAGTGGCAGCGTTGCTAATAAGAAATAACCTAAGGCTGCGTGTGCTTCACTGTGCTGGTTCAATTATTACGCATCTGACCATGAGAATAAAAGCAGTAACTGAGTTAATCTTGGTTTCATTGTTCGAGATTTTGTGGATGAAATTTCTATTTTTTTTTTGTAGTGTATGTCATTGTTGATTTTGAATTGAATTTGGAGAGCTATCCCAGGTTTTCTTACGTTTTCTGTCATTCCTGTTTTGAAACATTCCATACTGCACTTTTCAACTATTTTTTTATAGCTATGGCGTAAGTTGATAGATAATCAGTTTCTTGCCCTTACATCAAATAGTTACATGAAAAATTATAAAACGAAATGCCATACAAAGACATGAGATTTTAAAAACAAAACATTTGTCATTATGAGACTGGCAAGGTAGCAATGTCAGCGCGCGTAATAAATTCAACCGCCACTATAAAAATGCAGTCAGTTTGTTTCCCTCACATAAAAATACCCGCAAACAAACTTATATAACAAAATGACATGAGTTTCAAAAAGATTAGTCTCTATGCGACTAAGAGAACATTGAATATTAAACTGAAAAAAAAATGCCTCGAGCCGGATTCGAACCGACGATCTCGTCATTACTAGTGACGCGCCTTACCAACTTGGCCATCAAGGCTAATTCTTATTTAGAAAAATATGCTCTCATAATAGAACCTAATATATGGTATTTTGTTTCTTACTGTAAACTATGCCAAATGGCACAGTTATATTGCTAATAATCATACTCTAATATTTTTAACTTAATTTTAATTGCAAAATTAGAATATTTATCACTTATAGAAGGATTTGGATGATACATCTCAGAAATCCAGAAATTATGAGGCAAAATAGACATATAGAGCTGTAATTATAAAATTAAAACTTTCTAAAATATTTCTTTCATTTTTTGATGTTGAAAAAGTGCCATATTGTAATAATTTTAAAATTTACGGAGATTTGAGAAAGATAAACGAAATTCTGCCATTGGGCTCTATTATCTTAACAAAATATTTAAATAAGAACAAGCCTTGATGGCCAAGTTGGTAAGGCGCGTCACTAGTAATGACGAGATCGTCGGTTCGAATCCGGCTCGAGGCATTTTTTTTTCAGTTTAATATTCAATGTTCAGTGGGCGTACCGTCCAATTACATTACTCAAATGTTTGAAAAAAAGTGTTTGTGAAGGTATTATATAGAAGACTGGTATCGCTGACAGCTGGTACTATGCCGAGACAAGAATTTTGTTGATGCTATGGTTATCTACGGCTGACGCACTCGCAAAGCTAATAAGGTATGATGAAATAAAACAATGCCGGAACCATGTTACATCTGCACTTGCTATTGATATCAAAAGTGCTCTTTTAAAAACTTTGTCAGACATGGATCTTTCAGAGGCCCCCAGGTGCTAGGTAATTTATTGTATAGGCAGATTAAGAACTAGCCTGATCACTGATGGTGAGGTAACAAAACCGAAATGTGTAAATTTTGGGTATTCCCCGGAGTTCGCTGATTGCATTACTTCAGTTTTCGATTCACATAAGTTTTCTGTACAATAAAATTATGGAGACTGGTTCTCATATTGTTGACCTTATTGATGGCATTACTATCTATAAAGATGCTAGGACTGATACTGCTACCTTGTCAATCTCATAGAGACTAATGTTTTCAAACTCAATTCTTCTTTGTATGATATTTTGTTTTATATTTTATTTGTGTTTGATGTAAGAACAATAAACGGATTATCTCTCTACCATACTCATAACATGTATTTCCCAAATTTGTATAGCAACTAGCATATTGTTCTGCAACAGTTGTATCCAACCAAACATAAATCGGGGATGTAAGAATATTGGTTTCTGTCCTTCTGGCTTTTATGTTTGTTAATTGACATCTGGATATCAATCATAATTGAACATATACCTTCCATTTGTATTTCCACATCTCACCACATAAAAAAATAAATAAATAAATAAATAAAAAGTAAGAAACAAAAATAAGTTAATAGTCTTGGTAGACAACAGTGATACTTTTCTATTAAAGAACCATTGCTACATGTAATAGATAGGAATCCATTCATTGATTTTTCTCAGTAAGTTATGTTATCCGTAATGAGTTTAGTGCCGTTGAATATGTCAAGACTTGTATCATACGCTGAAATTTCTGTTTTAAAGTCTCATTGAGACTAGTATTCAAAAAAAAAAAGGAACCGTAATACTCAATCTCAACATTTCACTTTTTTTATCACATTCAAATGTTTGGTCGATAAACGGTATTTTTATTTTCTGCTAATGCGAAATTCTTTGGTAGAGCCAATAGGTACTGGACCCAACGGTTGGATAGGTCTCTCTGAGATCGGAAACTGACATTGAAGACTAAGGCTAAGTGTCGTGTGTGCTATTTGATAGTCACGTATAAATTCTGACAAAATAAAAATCCTATCATTTCAGGTTTCACAATTGTGTTACAGAGTTTGTAGGTATCGTAACAGAAAAAGCCTAAACATCTCTCCATATCAAAGTTGTAACAGATCGGACTTGTCTATGCAGGGCTATAGGTATAAAAGAAAAAAAAAAGAATTGTCATTAGTATAAATATGTTACATAACCTACAAGCTCTCGCGAACACTTAGCATGTGGTATCCAAAACGAAGCGGCCTACAATCTCTCCCTTTTCCATCTTTTCATATACGCTGGCAAGTTCCGAGAGACCAACAATGTTGATTGGCGAGGAAACAAGTCCACGTGAGAAGAAGTCAAGCGCCTCGACCGTGTCCTCACGGTTGCCAACGTAGGAACCCTTGATGTCAATAGCCTTAACCACATGGTTAAAGACGCTCGAGCGTGCAACGGCGCCGGCAGGCATGCCTACAAGCACGATAGTGCCCGTGGGTCGCACATAGTCGGTGGAAACCTCAATAGCCGCCTCAGATACAGCAACGTGGATCACAGCGTGCGGACCACCATGCGTGGCCTGTTTGATCTCGGCACTAAGGTCAGATGTGGCTTTAAAGTCAATAAACACTTCTGCCCCGAGACTCTTACAAAGCTCCGCCTTGGCAGCACCAGTGTCAATGGCAATGGGCCGCAGACCCATGGCCTTGGCATACTGGATTGCAAGCGATCCAAGACCACCGCCAGCACCAGTGATAGCAACCCACTGGCCCGGCGTAGCAGTAGAGGTCTTGAGCGCTTTGTAGACTGTGATTCCCGCGCACAGAATGGGTGCAATCTGCGCCAGATCCGTCTGCTTGGGGATCTTGGCGGCGTGAATCGCCTTAGCCGTGGCGTATTCCTGGAACGTACCATCGTGCGTGTAGCCAGTCAAAATGGCATCACTGCAGCTTGACTCGGCGCCCTTGAGACAGAACTCGCAACTAAGACAGGAGCCGTTGAGCCACTTGATTCCAGCGTAGTCACCTAGTTCAAAGTTGGTCACAGCGGAGCCGCGGGCCACAACAACACCGGCGCCCTCGTGGCCGCCAACGAGCGGCAGCTTAGTCGGAAGTGGCCAATCACCATGCCATGCATGCAGATCCGTGTGGCACACACCAGAGTATTTGACATTGACAAGAATTTCATCGGCCGCGGGGGTTGGTACCGGCCAGTCGGTCTTGTAGAGCAGGGGGCCGTTGTTTTTTTCAAATACAATGGCCTTTTGCGTGCGAGGCACGACAAAAGTTGAGTTGAGGCGGATGAAATTGCGTCTAGCGGGCGATGGTGCCAGTCGAGAGATAGTCCTAAGCATGACTTGATAAATATATGATGGTGAAATAATTTGTCAGAGAGATGTAGGAAAGAAAAAAACAAGAGAGCAAGAAGTAGTCTGAATATGCAGATATAAATTCATTTTATATTTGCTAGGTGGGGCTAGGCATGTGAGCAGTTGTAGGCAACCGATACGTACGCCACTCGGGCAGTAATTGCCGCTCCTTAATAATCTATGCAGAATTGACAGGAAAACAAAAGGATAGGCATCGTCTCGTATGCTTGTTTAATAAAAGTTTTCATTGGATCGACAGGCCTTGAAAAAAAAAAAAGTTTCACGTACCCACCCGAGTACGAAATCACAGAATTGAGAGAACCCATTTGTCGAGGACAAATACTTTTGAGAGGTGGCAGGAAGTCGAATCCCGATGGGGACTCGTGAAAATAAAAAGAAAAACCTGCGCCCGACGGATGGCACCGATGGAATGCACCGAAGGCTCCTACTTGACAGTTATCAGGTCAGATGACCGTTTTATTTATTGATTATTTATTAGCCTTACATAAACAAATACAATAACATATTTAAGCTATAGCCAAGACCCAGCTTTGCCAGCTTCAATTATTTTAACCTCGCAGTAAAGTTTCCCATGGATGTTCATCTTTTTTATTCTCATATGGTAAGAACTCGGCCGTTTGTATACTGGCTCATGTTACGCCGCTTAAGATCATTCATCAATACAGAGACCCTTGTAGGCACAGTTTGTCACGATCCTGAGCAATATAATGTTCTGGTTTGGAGCTTGTGACTCTCGACTTGTGTTGTGCAGGGTTTTCATTTTCCTTCTTGGATGTATCTACCCTCATGACTGCTACCAGTAGAGCAATCCAAAAGGACAAACACCAAGTACATAAAGTGGAAACAAAGGTCAGGTGCCACTATCGTATAAACCATTAAAGTCAGGTTGGAAGTAAGAACAAGGTTGTTTTTCAATAAAATCATTGCTAATACCAACCATGATACTACCATAGGTAATCATTTCATCGCCCTTATATCAAATAGTTATATTCAAAATTAGAAAACAATATGTCATACAAAGAAGACACCAAGTTCAAAACAATTGTCTCTATGAAGCTGGCAAGGTAGTGATGTCAACACATATCATAAATTCAAGAATTTGATGGTGCCAGATTCTTCATGCGTAATCTCATGTGGTAAGGGAAGCTTGCAATACATAGCACCCAGTAGACCGATACCAGAGATTGAAACTCAGCAAAACCTCAACTAACTGTGAATAAATAATTAATGAACAAGACCAGAGCACTCAAACCACAAAGCTATTATTTGCAGTGAAGAATACGCTTGCCAACTTGCAGTGACTGTGGTCTCTTCACCCAATATTGGAAGCGCAAATGTGCTCAGATGTCGTCAAATGTTTACAGTTCAATCAAGAATATGATAGAGACTCCAATTCAGTTAGGAATATTTTATTGAAACATATGAGTCTAGCATTTAGCGATTAAACGTTGAACCTTTACTCCTGTGTTCTTTAGGAATCTCGTAGAACTTTAATTAGGAATAGTCTGGTTTAAGTAAAACATACCATGGGTTTACGAGAAGAATTGTATACATTTCAGAAGTCAATAGTCAGTATTTAGATATTATTAGTTACTTGAAAACACTGATCAAATCTGTTTATATGGCTCATGAATCACAAAGCAATTAAACACTCGTTCTGATCCTTTCTGTCTTCTTTTCCTTCTAAATAAATACTGCGTCGAGCACTATAAAATCACAAAAAAGACGAAACCAAACTGCAACCAGAGACCATATTCACTTAATATCTCTTGTTAAATCATAAAACAAATAGTCTTATTGTCACACTATTTTTAAAAGCATGGATCATTTGCACGTCAATGAAGCCAGTCGACTCTCACTACTATTGGTGATTATTTTATTGCAATTTTTCAAGGCCGGAGTGCGCATTAAAATAGAAAATAGACTAGGCAATATCGTCGAGTTTTGCGAGTTGGATAAAGGAAATGGGATCTGACTAGATAGGGAGCTGGATAAAAGTGTCTAAAAAGCAGCTGATAGTTGATGCCAATCATGATGGCATTTGATTCTGTTTGACGAGGCCGCAAATACTGTTTACGGGTTAAACCGTCTTACAAACGGTCATGGATGCGTACCATTAGTAGTTCACTGCATTACGAACCAACTTAGTTACCCTTCACACGTACTACTAGATAAAGTGCTTGACTTGATGGTGCTGTAGTACGCAATTAACAACGGCTACGTCAACGCTCATTGCAAATACCAATTTTTTCCAAACCTGAATCAGCAGAAAACCATCAGTGGTGGTCCTTGGAGCAATGCATCTACTTTGTCTATATTAACATCTATTTGCTAGAAATACTAATTGTAATCATATGGCAACTGACATTCTCCCCAGAGTTCATAGCTTAACTTTTGCTTTTGCGTGCCTTTTTTTTAATCTTGAACTCAAATGTACCGATTCAACTACTGGATTAAGCGACTGGCCCAAATAAGAAGCGTCGAAATTTTGTACCTACCTATTCAGGAACCCGAGCTCAGGCAGGGATAACTGGTGCAGAAGCAGCCAGAGGCAGCCGTAGTAACTTCGACGTCGGTCTCATGTATTCTACATCTGCTGCCAACCATTTACGTGCCTCGCTCAAAATTACCAGAAAATTTTTTACTCAGCTTGCATAGCCTAGTCTTTTCCTCCACATTCTCAGTATCTTTCCATTCTTTCTTGTACAACGCCTATTTTTTTTCTTGTTAACACTGCGGCAGCTTCCAGTCAGTTCAGCTATTAGTATTAGTGGCGGTGATAGTGTTAAGAATACTAGCAGTCCCCAACAATATAACTAGAATGTCCCGTACGTGCAGCCCGTTGCATGGCTCTGCATGCATTTCGTCAGATGCTTGCCTGACTCTTGCACAGAAGACTACAGTTGACACACTCGCTCATATTTTTCTCGCGCGCCATCCACTCGGTAACCACGACTCCCTCAACCGCATTTGCAATCTCTCCCATGAAGAGACCCTAGCTGAGCTCCAGCTTGCAGATGGCGCTTTTCGTCGTCTCGAGTACCTTAAGCGCCATGGTGTTGAGGGCGCTGTCCATGGCTACAACCCATACACGGTTTCGGACTCTACGGCCATCGCATTGACGGGGCCGCTCGCTGGTAAAAAGAAGAAAAAACGTAGAAAGCACGGGGGCCGAAACTTGAATCTTAACAAGCCACTGCCCAAAATTAAGAGCGAGCGGCAACCGTTTTGGAGCTTTTTTAGACAGGGACGGTGATAGAAGAATTCAATTTTGTTTGGTGCCTGGTGACCTTGCGCCCTTAAGGTTTTAATTGGTACTGGAATGCAGACGAGCCTTGGTATTTGAGTTCACTCGACAAGCAGACTAAGTCCTAACTGCTAGGTTCTTAGTAGCAATGTCGTGGCCACTACAACACATGCAGTCTTTGTGACTTGGACTTTCAGCCTTGGCGCCGTCTGTTGAGACATTTAAGTTGGGCCGAGGACTAACTGGCAATGGTGATGATGATGATAGCAATCTACAACAATCTACAACCAAACAGTACCGGCGGTGGCTGGGTGATTAAGTTCTTGCCATTGTTAAGCTACCCCAGTTCTCACTGACATGATTATCAGCAGCACATGGACATGTCAGCTTTTATGCCCAAACTGGACTGAGCAGATCCCATCGCCAATCGCTACGGTACCTTTTACTGACTTTGGTGGTGCAAAGTTTCAGTCAAACAGGTCAAGCAACGCTGTCAATTCAGCCAATTTATGTAAACAAAGCCCATTGCAGCTCATGTCAGCCTTGCCTGGGTGCCGTCGAGTTTCTTCTCGTCCATGTCTCTTTTATTTTATTTTATTTTTTTTTTAATTCAAAGCCCAGCTTGAAATTTCACTCTTTCTTCTTCGTGTTTTCTTCTCAGTTGTCTTCTACTACCAGAAAGTGCTGCCATCGAGCCCCACTCCGCATCATCGCCCAGACCCCGGCATCCCCAGGTTTCTGTCATCCATCGTACCTGTTATTTTATTTATTTTTTCTGTCGCAACTTGACCATGTCTTCTTCGCTCGAGGACCTCATTCCTCTCGTAAATAGGCTCCAGGACCTTGTCTTGGACACCATTGGTAATGATAACCTCGATTTGCCACAGGTAGTTGTTGTGGGCTCGCAATCTTCTGGCAAGTCGTCAGTGCTTGAAAACATTGTTGGCCGTGACTTCATACCCCGCGGTACAGGAATCGTCACTCGGCGCCCGCTCATCCTCCAACTAATCAACATCCCCAAGCGCCCAGCGCCTCATGACGAGGGATTCATGCCTACCCAGCATACTAATACCAGTAGCTTCCCGCCCTCCTCTTTTGAACATGTCGGCGGCGCCCAGACTCACACGAGCCACGCGCAACGCGTGAACCACGAAGAGTGGGGCGAGTTCCTACATGCACCCGGCCACAAATACTATGATTTCAGCCAGATTCGGCGTGAGATTGAGATCGAGACTGAGCGCGTCGCCGGTGTCAACAAAGGTGTCAATCGTGTGCCCATAAACCTTAAGATTTTCTCGCCGCATGTGCTCAACCTCACGCTTGTCGACCTTCCTGGACTCATAAAGGTCCCCGTTGGTGATCAGCCCCCAGATATCGAGAGGCAAACGCGCAGTCTTATACTTGAATATATTAAAAAGCCAAACTCGATCATTTTAGCCGTCTCGCCCGCAAATGTTGACATTGTTAATTCCGAGTCGCTCAAGTTGGCACGCCAAGTCGACCCCCACGGAAAGCGCACTGTTGGGGTTCTCGCTAAAATAGATCTCATGGATCATGGCACAAATGCCCTTGACATCTTGTCTGGAGCGGTATACCCGTTGGAACTCGGGTTCATAGGCGTTATCAACCGTTCACAACAAGATATCCATGCAAACAAGAAATTGGCTGACGCGCTACTAGCAGAAAAGGAATTTTTTGATAGCCATCCTGCTTATCGCAACATCTCTCACCGGTGCGGCACTGGCTATCTTGCAAAACAGCTCAATAAAACCCTCATGAACCACATTAGAGAACGTCTGCCTGATATCAAGGCCAAATTGAATACCCTAATGGGGCAGACAGAGCAAGAGCTTGCTTCGTACGGCGACCCTTCGGTTGAACAGTCCGAAAGCAAAGGAACAATTCTGTTGCAACTAATGACTTCGTTTGCAACGTCTTTTGTTGCTTCTATTGATGGTACCTCTTCATCTATCTCCACGACGGAGCTTTTTGGGGGTGCGCGTCTCTACTATATTTATCAGAACTTGTTTGGCCATTCGCTTTCCACGCTTGACCCTACAAGTGAGCTGTCGCTGGAAGATATCCGCACGGCGATCCGCAACTGCACTGGCTCCAGACCGTCCCTATTTGTACCTGAGTTAGCGTTTGATTTACTTGTCAAGCCCCAGATCAGTAAGCTGCTCGAACCTCCTGCCCAGCGCTGTGTACAGCTTGTGTACGAGGAACTGATGAAGATTGTGCACAACTGCGGCGCGGTTGAGCTTGAACGCTACCCAAAACTCCAGGCCAAACTCATCGAGGTTGTGTCTGAGCTGCTTCGCGAACGGCTTGGCCCAACGGCCTCTTATGTCACCAGCCTGATTGATATTCAGCGCGCGTACATTAATACCAACCATCCAGACTTCATTGGAGCCGCCCCGGCCATGGTCGCGATACTGGAGGAGCAAAAAATGCAACAGCAGCAGCACATGCACCGCGAAGAGTCTGCGCTAGTTGAAGAGGAAGAAGGTTCCACAAGCGATGAATCCACAGCAGTTCTTGACGTGCCGAGCCCGCGCTCCAGCACCAGCATGCCCAAACATAAACGCTCTACGTCCTCTTTTTACTCTGAACCCGGCGCCACCAACGGGTCGTTTTTGGCGGGCTCATTGCTGTCGACAGAACCAAATCATCACCACCACACGGCTGCAAGTTTCAGTGCAAACACGAACCGTGATTCATTTTTATCCTTTTTCTTTGGAAAGGATAATGAGCAGCAACAAAATCTGCCGGGCTCATTGTTCCAGTCAAAGCAACAGGCGCCACCGCAACTGGACTTTCTCATTCCGCCTGGTCCAAACAATAGCATGGTTCGCCACCGCATGTCGACAACGACAAGCTCATCCGTCCTTATCGAAGAGTTCTTCCGCAATGAGCCGCCCATTAGCCACCAGGAGTTACTTGAATGCGAACTAATCCGACGGCTTATTCTCTCATACTTTGCCATTGTACGCGCCAGCATCCAGGACCAAGTGCCCAAGGCCATCATGCATCTGCTGGTTAATTACTGCAAGGAGGCGGCGCATACGACCCTCGTGACCAAACTTTACAAAGAAGAGCTTTTTGATGAGCTGCTTCATGAAGATGATGGCATTGCTGAGAAACGTGAAAAATGCGCGCAGATGCTCAAAACTTATAAAGATGCTGCTCGGATCATCGGAGAGGTTATATAAGAACTCCTAACTCTCGCCCCACTCTCCACTTGCTGGATTACAATTGGATGCACTGGTATTAGCAGCATAAAAAACAAAAGAAAGAATCATATAATATAAACTGTTATAATTTATAAATCAAAAATGGCAGATATGGAAGGTTTCATGGATAAATGGCATGTTTTTTTTTTTTTTTTGGCTTTTTATTGTATCTTTAGTGACATGGTCTCACAGGTTCTGTAAACCCCAGTTCTAGTGTCTAGTAAGATTGTTGGCCACCCGAAGCTTTGACTGGTAGGCGTCCAAATCAATGTACGTGCCCCGGAACCAGCGCTCTCCGGACTCCTTGTCAAACTCATTACGCGCATGCAGGGTCCGTCGGTTCATAAACAATACGCAACAATTCTCCTCCATTTTGAATTCAATCTGGTTCTGTTTCTCTTCAATGTAGTCTTCAAATGCGCGCAATCCCCGGACAAAGGCGTCGACTTGAGCGTCAGAGTAGGGGCTGCCGGGGGCAATGGCGTCAAGGGGACCCTGGAAAGGGGGCGAGTAGTTGACGACCTTGAGGTAGGGTCGGTTGGTATTGGGGTCGATGCCGCCATAGGGGTCCTCAACCACAAGTGGGCGTGAGTAGTAGTAGTGGTAGCCATCGTTGTCGTAGTGATATGAAATGGGGATCTCCTTTAGCGCGTCGTATGCCTCGGGGTCTGTGCGGGCAATGTGAGATACAGCAGCAAATGAGTCTGCAAAGAGCGACTCGCCGCCCGTGGTTGAATTTTTGATGACATGGAGCAGCTGCACACCGGGGGGTGATTCGTAGTAGCAAAGATCCATATGAAGCGGCAGATAGACGGAGGTGTAGGCGACGTTCTTGGCATCGGGCACAGATACCACGTTCCACGAGCGGCCATAGAATGTCTCCTTGACGTAGCCAATGCGGTTGGCAATCTGCTCAACCATCACGGGCTTCTCGGCCGTGCCCTCAAGGCCAAACGTACCGCCCGTCTTTGTATTATCAATAATGCCAGTTTGCTCGGGCACGTTGACGATGTACGCAATGCCAAGGTCATGGAGCGCCTGCACGACTGAGTTTGGGTTTTCGATAAAGTCCTTGTACTCAATCTTGTGAATGATTTCCGCTGACAGCTTTGGCACCTTGTCCCAAAGCGTATAATGCATGTCAAGGTGCCGGAAATGGCGACGGCCCTGGAGCGTGGCATTACGGCGCAAAAACGCCTGTGTGTATTTAGAGCTGGCACCATCAGACCATGTAATCTCGAGTGCGCCGTTGTCTGGGTTCACGCTGGCTGCGACAGCCTTGATGTCTGCGGGTACCCGCGCAGTTGAAAAGTTTTTCTGACTCGTGGACACGTCGACTGATTCGGCCGACGTGCACGCATCGCGCAGAAAAAAGTTGCGAAATTGAATCTCTTGCTCTGGCTGCTCGGGAAGCAGCTCCGTCAGCGTAATATTCCGTGCGTCAAACTGGTGCAGCTTGAGAGCCCGTCGCGCCGACGATGCAAACTGACGAGCCGAGGTACTTGTAGCTCGTGCAAAAAGAACCCTTGATCCTGAGGATGTAAATGCTTTCATGATGTGTAAGAGTAGGCCTTCAAAGAAGAATGTATTGAAAAATTTGGGGAGGAAAAAGATGAAGAAGAAGGAAAGAAATTATCTCGTGTTTTTTTTAACGGTATTTATATGTATTTTTCCGGTTTCAAGTTTTGAAAAAAAAAAAGATTTAAAAGTTAAACAAATCAGGACTTAGATCAAAATCTGGGGAAAAAAAAAAAAAATTAGCCGAGTCGCCCGAAAGGTTAAGGTCTAGACAAAAGTGCGTCATAGGACATATACCCAACGCCTAAGCCTTTAGATTTCAACTTTAAACATTACACTCTATCAATTTGGTTAATAAACCATATGTTATAAAGTCCATATGTTAAAACTCATGGTCTATAAACTCACTACAATATACCAACTGTCGCTGTGATGAACAAAAAGAATTAGAAAAACCTCTCCATTTCTCAATTTCAGCACTGACTTGTTTTTATTTTCATTATTATTATTATTATTACAATTTTTGTGGAGTATCAATATTTTTACCATGTTCAAGTTTCTCATAAGCGATACAAAAGTATGCCAGTATCATAAATTCCCCTGAAATGCTTAATTAAAACACTTGGCTGACGTCTGCAGGATCAACGCGAGTCCACTCTGCAAAGGGTAGAGTTCATCCTGGAAGACAACCTTAAAAGACTGTGTGAAGGAAGGAAACTGTCTATTCCTCTCATTAGATATTCTGGACTGCAAACCGTGTAAGAGATTAGCCGTCATATTGTTTTCTTTCTAGCGGTTTTCTGACTTTTTTTTTTTTTTTTTTTTTTTTTTTTTTTTTTTTATTTTTTAAAAATAATAAATTTTTTTTGGAATATTTTTTTGTATTTTGTCTTCCTGTTTATTATTTT
>Ga0160505_100674_pt1 | contig 18285 bp, 13 predicted proteins | sample DIDeMG_FD_108225 | JGI IMG/M metagenome (GOLD analysis project Ga0160505, IMG submission 108225) | Enriched chicken feces microbial communities from UW Madison campus, WI, USA - DID2874_E49_Stillage MG | ecosystem: Host-associated > Birds > Digestive system > Large intestine > Fecal ... | reverse complement strand
TAGTTTTAAAAAGATTTTACCCAGATTTGAAAGGATTACACCTTCTTAAAAAAAAAACAACAAAATTTTTAATACCCTAACCATAATTCCCAAAAATTTTCCAAAAAAAAAAAAAAAAAAAAAAAAGTTGAAATTAGTCAAACAACAATAGTGTGCCATAGTAGTAATTGTTCTTAATTCTCGTATATAATAAGTAGAACACCGTTTAACATCCGTCAAGGTCCAAGAGTTTAAATTTTGAAAACCTTATTATGAAGTTCAACTCGAAGTCGCTTGGAATAGATAATGTATCAGTTATAAACAGAAATGAATCATTTTAATAAAAGACTTTTTGGAGCTATGTAACATTCTATAAAAACAAAAAAGCGCAAGAGCCAGGATGCAAGTAACTAAATATGCGGAAAAAACAAACAATATCTCGAACATATCAAACACCAAAAACATGGAGAGCTTGCGGGTGATGACTTGCTGCCACTGACACGAGCTAAACGAGAGTGTGGAAGGGCACAGGATCAAAATAGCATTTCAACAAATGCAAACTGCCAGTGCTGGCCCTTCAAAGAAAAATATACACAGGACATGAGACAATAAAAACACAAATAAACGTAAAAATGCATAGATGGAAGGGGAGGGAGAAAGGATAAAGAGTCTAGGAATGAAAAGACAAGCAACAATTTTACATTGCAAGCTTCTCGTCGCGAAAGACACCTTCCTGGACCTTTTGTGCCACCTTTTGAAGAACGCTTTCAAAGCCAGCCTTTCCCAGCTTTGCGTTCTGGTGGAATCTGTCGACACTCCAATCTTCAATCTTGTTACACAGGCGGCGGAACGACGCATAGGCAGTGATTTGAGCTTCCTGAGTAAAAGACGTGCTGTTGGCGGGGTCCTTAGGGTTAGGAGAATACACGACTGTCTCGTAAACAGAGAGCAGAGTGTTCATGGTAAGGTTGACTGAGCGAAGAGTCAAAGTCTTAGCACGAGGATCGACTTCAGAAACCTCGCGAACATATGACACATCGCTGCCACCAACCAGTGCAAGCACCCAGCTGGGGATAGCCTGCTTGCAGGTGATGAGGCGCTCAGTACGGAGGACGCCTGATTGTGAATCAATCTCACGTCGCAGAACATCTACAGCAATGACATGTGTAGACATCTCGTTGGGGTATTTCTTCCAATTAGCAGCAGAAACCTGCTCCCAAGGGTATTCGAAACAATGTTCAGTTGAGAAAATCTTCATTGTGGGTATCGGTATGTGACGGTTTGAGGGTGGGTGTGGATAGTGGTAGGCGTGAAATCCAGTAATCTCTGTCTCAGAAGTAGCCGAAAGCCGGGAAAAAAAATATCTCCGAAATTGAAAAAGTGAACGTAACTTTGCAGATGAGAAAGTAGTTGTTGAAAAAAAAAGGAAGGGAAAAGGAAGACGAAGTGTATATAAATAAAATAAAAATTGAAAATAAAAAACTTTTCAGTCCAGCCAATTAAAAGTGGCAATAAAAACTTTTACAGGGTAGACGGAACCTCACAAAAGAGCCTCGTCAGTGTCGTTGAAATACTGGTCACGAACTCTATTTAGCTGAGAAGGCGCGGACAATGAGTCAGCACTTATGTCAAACCTGCCCTTGTTTTAAACTACCGGAAGAGTATCAGATATAAGCCCTAACCCTTTATCTAATGTGTTTTGCATGTGATATCCCCACCCTAGCCCTTTGTCCGATCGGACTTCAGGGTGTCCCTGTCACGAGCCCGGGCTTCCCGAAAACCTTATCAGCAGAGTTGAACGTATTTTGAGTTTTGAAGATGGCAAACAGAAAATTTAAAAAGTCCCGACAGAAATATTCCGGGATGATGCCATGTGCAATGAGACGGGCAGCACTTGACCTACGGGTAATTTTACCCTTAAGCTCATGGATCACGAGAGTCTTGGGTGTTATTTATGCAACCAATGCTAAGATTTAAACAAAAATTAGATTGCCGTCGATCGGGTTTTCAAACTCGATAAGTAAATACTTCAACGCCATAGTTTTTGGTTTGTACACAAGTTTAATAGTGAGTTTACCTTGCTATCAGATGTCAGATCAAGTGCCTGTTGCTCATATTCTTTAGCTTGTTACGGCTTATTGATGACTTTAGAATTGCTCAAGTAGTTGCTGTTTATATTTTTGAGCTAATAATGAGACGTTTTACCACTAAGGAATAATCTACTAGACCCTGGGCAAGCATTTTATCGATAAACAAGTGGCCAACTTCCAGTCAATTTCTATTGAAAACAGGTTTCAAAATAGAAATTGCTAGAAGCTAGGCGATTGAAAAGAAATAGCATTTCATTTGTACGTTGTCCTTTTAGAAATTTGATAATTGGCCAAATTTTGGTACTAACTGTCTAATTGTTTTCTTTCTTTCTTTCTTTCTTTTTTTTCAATGTCTTTGTAAATACTTTTGTAATTTATTACTCTTATGATTGATCCTCAAATGGAGATTTTTTCAGAGCCATTGCGATTTTTTGGTATAATCCCTATGGCCCTGATTTCTACAGATATACATTGTGAGTTTGAATCTCATCATTCTTTGATACTATTTTGTTATTTTTGGTACATGTGTATGGGGTAACGTATAATATTAGAATGATTTATCGTACAATGCCTTTGTACCAAGCTGCTGTTAATAACAGAAATCAAGCAAACCTGCAAGATCAAGTGAAAAAAATCATAAACTTAGCAGGAGAAAAACTGTCAATATTAACTTTGAATTGAAGAGAAGATCTCCTGCAAGTTTAGCCGCCATCTTTTTTTTTTCTCATTTAGCGCTTTCTTTAAACTCGGTCATTCTAAGCAGTTCAGAAGAGTCAAGCTCTGTAAGATTTCAAAGGAATACAGGAGCGAAGACACATAGTCCGGTCCATAATGACTAGACTCATGTTTTCAATAGAATATCCCCAGTTGCATTGAGGTCTCTATCAGATTTTTGAACGCATTGTTGTTATCTGAACATTTTTGAACCTCCAAGATTGGGTAAAAAGACCCATATTTACGACAAGTTTTGATAGTGTAATCTTCACCGCAAATAATGGCTCTGTATTTTAGATATTCTCTGGTTTTGTTAATTAACTGTGTCCTCAAGATAAAGAGACTCTAAGTAAGCACATTTCTAGCAGTCTTTGAGCCGACTTTGTCTGACTTTTAGAACACATGTTCTAGATCTAGATTTTGGGTAGAAACCTAGTATTGTAATTTTCACAGTTTCACTTTGCTACCCTTTTGTGGAATTCATCAACTAGATTTCGAATTTGATTTTGAATTCTTGTTCATGCTTTTCAGTACCTGAATCTCTCTTTATGTTTGGTTTCCGACTGGGACCATTTACTACAACTTATCAATAGAACAGCAGGGTCTATTAATTCCCGAGATATCGGATTTTATTAATTACGTGATGATATAATTTTGGCCATATACTGTATAAACTTTTCAAGACCAGACAAGCTTAAACACACATAATCTATAGTACAATTGCTTTTCTCCTGGGGTTCTGATAAATTGAATTCTTCCACATCAACAATGCAATGAATTAGTGGGTACTTGGTAACTTTGTTTAATTTTGGAACGAGTAATCTACTTTTTAATAGAATCAACAAGATATAACAAATGATCTTAAGGACAATAAATTGATTATTTATGGTAAAACAAAAAAATTTAGATTGTTTTTCTGAAGGCGCTCATTTTGAAGAACAATGTTACTCCAGTCATACTGTTTGTGTAACATTGACTAGTGAAAACATCTACAATACTAATCATGATTAGACCCCGAAGACAAAAAAGAAGAGAGAATCTGGCAAGCCTAAGTTATATTAAATCCAATATATATCTTTTTAAAAGCCGTCAATTGCAGCACCATTAGAAGCATAGATCTTTTTATGAAACTTTTTCAGCAAAAATTGCAACTTGCCATAAAAATATTAGCATCTACTGTTTCAGCCAAAGATCCCTGCAATAAGATTTAGTTTATTGATGATAGATTCAGACTTTTTCAGTTATTATTAATCGCTTTCAGAAAACGAGCTTCAGTCAAATATCAACTACTGGCTGTTCAACTGATTAAAAAAACATTAAAAAAATTAGATGATACGAATAACTAAATAAGCCGCATCGTTCAAGCGATACCTATTTATTTAATATATATATATATATATATATATAAAAATAATGTAGTATCTATGTTTTTTTAAAAAAAACCAGCTTGAAGAAACAGGATTTGTGGTGAAAGTAGATAATGGTATCACTTACTATGATGTGAGCTTTATCAGACAGCGAGCTGTTTATACTCTTATGGTATAATAGGGTCTACATGATGGTTTATGACTTCCAAAATCTTTGTTGCAAATCGATTTATAGAGATTTAATAATATTTATGACTGGCTGTCAGAAATAATAGCCAAATTTAATTGGGCTTTCACCATTTTGCCTAATGTCTTTTTTTTAATAGCGTAATAATTTTTATCATCACTATTGGGTCAACTTTAGAAGACAAGAAAAGTCACCTACTGAGGCAAGTAAATAAGTAAAGAACAAGGTTACCAATAAATGCCATTTGGTAAATTTCTATCAAAAGGCTTTACCAATAAAAATAGACAATTATTTAAAATGGCAATGGCCTCTTTGATAGGCTCAGAGTCATGCTGGTTAATATTTTCTCTGTGCTGCTTTCGTTGCTATTTGAAATATAAGCGCAGGCCGTCCTATCTCTGTTGTCTAACGTGAACATTCGATTCTTATAACGAACTGTGCTTTTATGTAAAGATTTATAGTCAGACAGACTTGGCGAACGGCCTGAATTTATATGTTTTCTTAAAAAAATCATGTGGCTAAAACTGTATGTAATCTGGTTTTATCCTCGCTTACATGGTGTTATATACTAATTAATATTGTGGTTGAAACTGAGTGATATGAACATTTGAATGATTACTATTTGCTCGGCACTGTCCGCCACATTATTATTTGCTCAGTCAAGACACCCTGTTATTCCATTAATTTTCGTAAGAACCCAACTGGATTCTTTTTAAACATTTTGCTAGGGTTTTTCGGCGTATGTGTCTCTTTTTGTTGTATTTTTTTTTATCCTAGGGTTTCGGTTAACGGAAACTACATTAGCTCTAATGGCACTACATAGTGACAAAAGCCCTAACTCAACATTTTTTTGAGTGTCACATTAAATTTTTTTTAAGCAAAAATACCAAAAAAAGAAACGAGAAAAACGGTAATTGAATGGGGAAATTTAATAGAAACCCAAAAAAGACTGGAATCACGGTAACTCAATAGCAGGGCAATCTGGTCTGTTTAAGAGAAGCTGATAGTTGAAAACATTTTTTTAACCAGCAGAACAGCAAACATTGATGGCAATATTTTAATAAAAGGTGAGAAGCAGCCGAAAGCAAAAAGTCAATAAGCAAATATACCAAAACGTGAAAAATAATAATAATAATAATAATTTCAAATATTTTAAAACTTGGCAACGCAAAGAGAAAAAGGCCTTTAAAATTATGCGAAATTTGTGGGAAAATTAATAATTCTACGTTTTCTTTTATCCTTCCTCTTTTTTTTTCTTTTTTTTTTTTTTAATGTTAGCTACTTTTTTTCTCTCTCTTAATCTCACTGTATCCTAGTGTCACTCCACGAGCTTCAAGCATTTTCTTCTAGTATGACTGACATACCCTTCGTTGGCAATTCTTCTGATCACAAAAAAGGTTCAAAAGATGATACAATGGCCCTTGAATTAGGACTATTCCAAAATTCTACGGGTAAAGGTTTAATCTTTGGTTCGGACCTTGCCGCTACAGATGGAGATAGTAAAACCAAAATAACCGACAAACTTGATAGTGAATACCTCTTTCATGCAGATGAAAATGCGGAAGAGCCCACGTTTTATTCAGCCCTATCGCATCTCACAGAGATAGAGACTGGCTCTGATGATCTTTACTTTTACTCAGATTCCAACCATCAGTCTTTCTCGGTTCCTGAGTACCATCCAACTCAACAAAACCATGATCCCACAGGCCAGATAAACCAACCGCAAACATTATCTTTAAAACAATTTCCTTTCAACAATGAATATCACGAACATAATCATGGCCACCATAACTCTCAACAACATTCCCGAGAGTCGGATATTTCTTTCCATCAACAGCAAGGGAAACAATCGCATCAACATCCATTTGAACAGCACGTTCAGAATCACCGTTCCTGTGTCGATTTTGTTAACTCTAACAATGGTTATGAAGAGCGGATTGCAACTGGTATCAAACTAGTGAAATCACAAAAATTGTCTATTCGTGCTGCAGCAAAAAAAGTTGAAGTTTCACATGAGACCCTTCGCCGACGGTATCAAGGAGCTTCATCCCGACAGAAGTTCCATACTCAATTAATGGCATTGACACCAGCAGAAGAACTCATGATAGAAAAAATGCTTTTGTTGTTTGTTTCGTGTAGTAACATGCTCACCTCGTCTTTTCTGTGCAACCTTGTTAATGACTACAGGAAAACTAAAGCAATTACACTTAACAAAGTGGTCAAACCTCTTGGTATTTCTTGGACTGCTGGATTCAGACGAAGACACAAGCTGATTAGCGAAATCATGGCTAAGTCTATGAATAAACAACAGAAAGAAAGCGCTGTTTTCAAATCACCTATGGACCAGTGGTTTGAAGACCTTACAGAAGGGTGTAAAAGATACGATCTTGAACTATCCCCCAGTAACATATACAATTTTGTGGAAATTGGGTACCATAAACACGAAAACAGTCTGAGATGTATTAAGAGACTTGAGGCCAAAAACTCAAGGATCCTATTCTCAACTATGGAAGCCATTAGGGCAGATGGTATGATCTTGCCAGCGGAATTTATTATCAATTCATCCAACCCTAAGACGACCAATCCTGACTTCTCTACAAGCAATGATGGCTGGCCAACTAGTGAAGATTTTCTCATCTGGTTATCAAAAACTTTTAGCAAGAGTGATGATAAGAAAGCCAAGGCAGCAACAGATTCTTGTGAAAAAAAGATCATATTCATGGAGCCTTGTCCTGCAATTTTTTCTTTCAAAGTGTTGCAATTTGCTCTTGACAACCATCTTGTGTTTTTCCTTTTTCCAAATCAAAACACTCATATCCTCCAGCCCTTTGATGTTAGTCTAATGTCACTATATCAACAGCAAATTCATGTTCTCAGCATCACAGAATCTACATTAACTATTGAAAAGTCTATTGGGCTTTTAAACAAAGCAAAAAGACAAATACTGAAATCCCCTACCATTATTCAACAGAGTTGGGAATCATCTGGAATTTTTCCACTTGACCCTAAAAAAGCTAGTTTCACCAAAGGCTGCAGGGGATCTTTGATTACTGGTGAATATATTGCATTAACGTCCTCTCCAAACAACGTACTTGTACCAAACCGTGGTAGCAGTAACTCACCTGCCCTAGGTACCAAGCTTTTTGAAATTAAAAAAGAGAATTGTGATGATTCCTTAACAGATGAACAAAAACAACGACAGCTGAAGGAACTTCAATTTCAGATTCACCGCAACAATGCAATTCACGAAAATGTAAAAGGACTAGCTCTTCACTATAAAGAGTGCTTCCAAAGATACATGAAATCAAGGGGACTATTTGATAGCAGCAAAAACAGTGCTGATGATTCTACTATACACAAAATTCAAAAAAGCAAAGAGTCTGATTCGGTTTCGAATAAGAACAAACTTTACAGTGGCGATGGCACGGCCTACAATTTTGGAGAATTAGAAGGCATTATGAACGAGTTTTGGAACATTCTTGACATTTCACTGAATGTGGCAATAGAGAACAATAACACCGCTTTGAGGGTTTTCAGTGAATTTGAAAGTGAAACTTGAACAATATTAGATTACGATACTTTTTTTTTGGTGTGAGAGGAGGCCATATGACTTATGACAATATAAAATAATCTTGATAGTAAAATACCTTTTGATTTGGATGAATTAATAATGATGTAGAAAAGTATTTTACTGGGCTGTCGCGTACTCAATAAACTCTTAATCAAAAAAGCAAAAAGAAGAGAGGAAAAAAATTAATCTTTGAAATATACTTGTGAAAATATATATATAAATGCTTTAATTTTAACAGTGCCAACAGATACTGTTTTAAAAAGGGTAATGAGTAACAATATGAAAGATCCGCCGAGAAAGTCTTATGGTACATAAAACCACTCTGGGAAAAATCCAGGGGCAGTAGCGCTCATAAATTAGCTAAAATGACTAGTAGCCTCATACTGTGCATTTTAGGTGAGATAAGATCACACTGGAGGTTGTGCGACAAACCCGGAAACAAAGGTGGCTTCTACACAAACTATACCAGACCTAGACTATATGGAAATAATGGAAGCCATCTTCAAAAGTAATAGTAAAACTGAATTGTCTTACGATTAATAGAGTGGTAAAGCTGAGAATTGACCGTGGTGCCCTTAGTTCTTACTTCAAAGAAGTTTACATCTCAGAAAGGAACCGTAACTGCGAATATGGTCTGTCTGTCTGTCTGAAACGGTCGACCGCCTAATGGAAGTCTGTACTCTCTGTGAGGCTGGGTGTGGTTTTCTGAGAGAAACTTCTCCCAAAGTTAATCTTAGTATTCTTCTGGATAGCAAGAAGAGCATTGAAGCGGTGGCCACGTTTCTGGAGTCATTACCATACTTACTTAGCGGATGGTTTGCTTGACAGCTCAGTTCATTGAGGTTTCAACAACTTCCATTCTTACTGAGACATCATACTGCAGTGGTGACCCTGAATAATTTGCTTTCACATATGGGTCAAGTCGGTGGAGAATTCAGTATCATCGAATTTCAAAACTTCAAATAACTTTTAGGACAACTATTTTATCAGTATCGTGGAAAAAGGTGTTTCACAATTAAATATATTTTTTTAATATTTTTGTAAGTTTATTTAATTTTTTTACACTTTAGATTTTAGAACAATAAACAATTTTAATACTATTGTTACGGAGTAATATGAATCTCTTTTCCAATCTTTTGGGATTGGTACTGTGCGCGTTAATTTCTTTGTACATATTCGAAGTAGATGACATAGCAAGGCTTTAGTTACGACAAATTAATTGACAAAAATAGCCCCAGCTATAATGTTGTAGCGTCTAACTAAATAAGACAGAATGGAAAAATAATACTCACATACCACTTAGCTTTGTCCATTGCAGTAAGTCAGGGCAATTTATTTCTGCATTGTATTGTTTTGGTATTGCTCTTTTCATAGAATTGGGCTTACCGCGACTTTGAATTTATTGTTTTCAATATTTGTAACCTCAAATTAGCTACTTCATAAGATAAAAATTCTTTCTGAATCTTCCAATTTACATTTGGAATTTAGCATCAAGTTAAAACGGCAACAACACTGTTCGAATTAACCATGTACGAAAAAGAGCTGTAAAGTTAGCGGCTTATTGTTTAAGTTTCATATTCAGTATAAAGACATGCGAGTTCTGAGCTATATCCAACGCCGGGTATACCGGGATGGGTTGAGTTTGCCACTTTCTATTTTTTTTTTCTGGGGAAAGAAAAAGTCTCTATATTTTCTTTGCACCCACCACCATAAAACTTCTCAAGGTCTCTCCAACACCAACATCAAATCAATTGCGATCCAATCACTATGTTAAGATCATTCCAGAACCTCAAAGGCACAGTTACATTGTTGTAAGTATACCTAACTCACTCAATTACTTTCTTTTAATGTCAATTGCAAAACTAACAAGCAAAAGCCATGTGCCGACTTCAATCATTTCTAAGAATATTGCTGCAGTTATAAAGCAGAAGTACCCTGTGCAGTCCACTCATAACTTCAATGTTGAGGTTACAGAAAGTAGACCTACCACGGATCAACTTTCAATTATTCGAAGCTCTAAGGGAGTTCCTGCAGAATTTAAGGAAGAGACCAGTAGTGGGGTCCTTGGAAAAGTACCAATCTTGGTAGACTGGGATAATGGAAAAGTCGCAATTGACAACGAAGCGCAAGCACTGAAGATTTTATCTGATAAAGACAATGAGAGCAACTAATCTTAGTCATTGAATATGCTAATTAGTCATTGAAACCCATTGATTCTTTTACTGACGTCTGATAACTTTTTTTTGCCTCACTATCCACCCTCATGCTCAATTTGTATTTAAATAACGATATGACTATAAAGAAGTTTACTAACTTTTATGTTGCTGTGTATATCTTTTTAGCCTGAACTTGGCAATGCTACCTCGCACTAACCAAGAAAACACACTCTCTTTGAAAATCAAGTCGACTGAAAGCTTTCTAAATTATAAGTAACATGAAGCAACAAAAGTAAGCATATGCTAGTGGTTAAGAATGACTTATGTCAAAGGGCTGATTGTATTTGGTGTAAGAAGGATCCTCGTAATGACTTGGGACTTCCCAGGCCTGTTGAACGCGCGGGCCGAACCATTTTACGCGTTTTTCATATTTCATTAAGCCCAAATAAAGAAATAGTCACGTGAATTCGTGTTCTTTTGGAAACATTTTCACACCCATTTCTCATTTTTATTTTTATTTTTATTTGCGCTTCTTCTAATACTTTCTTTTATCATAAATACGGCATACAGGAACGATATCCACACACTCTCAACAAAAAGCATAGGTATCATTGAAATGACGGGCACTGAAGACTATCAATCTGTTCTCAAGTCCGAGCTCTTTGATCAAGGACATGTGGTAAGCACCAGATCAAGGATTCACTTTCTGGTTTGATTTTTGTTTTAACACTGGTATCAGGTCACATATAGACTATTGAGTCGAAAGCTTAATGTCAATATCAATAAGGCCAAAGAGTATGTATAGATCTGTTAGAGTTAGCATAAAGTAGCTTCAGTGTTAACCAATAGTTTTCAGATATTTATACGCCTTTAAGCGAAGCTCTCCTAGCGATGTCCATGCAACATACATTTTGACAGGCTATGTGAAAGAGACTAACTCGAGAACTTCCATCAATTCCAATGATTCGATAAGCAACTATTCGCCAGTCAAAATATTGGAAAGTTTTAGTTCCAACGATGGATCTCCTGTTGAGAGATTAGTGAAAACAGTGAAGCTTGTCTCAGAGGTTGAGCTTGAAGGTACGCCGTAATTTCCTCTTTCATTTTTTTAACGGTGATTTTCGCGATTGGCACTTACTAACTTTAACACGCGCTCTACAGAAGGAAAAAATTGGTTTGAAAAGGAACCTACGGCCCATGTCTACAGCTTAAGCTCCTCAAAAGCGATTGTGAGTTTTTTTTTTTCATTGATATATGAGCAGGACTAATTCAAAATTATCAGGACTTCACGCAATTTACCTTAGCTGAAAAGACGTTATCTGATATTGATGCCAAGTTGAAACAATCCGAGATTTCTTTGCGATTTGGAAAAATTCAGAACCCTGTCGTTTTAGATGTGAGTATATGAAGTAACAATTTTTGTGGGTATTTTGGCTAATTATTTTGTGCACCTAGAATGTCTTGAGATCTCAACCCGATATCAAATCTTTGAGTCTTGATTCAAAGAAAGCTGACAAAAAGCCACCTATTAACCCAGTTAAAACATCAGCTTCATTTTTTGGTAAAAGCGCTGAATCTAAGTCCACTAAACCTACTACTAATAGTAAAGCGTCGGAAGTCGCGTCTTCAAAAACTTCATCGGCAAGTTCGACATCCAAACCTACTACACAGCCAAAGAAAAAGAATCCTCTTGCTGCTGCTTTTGCGATACAATCTAAACTTCCTAAGAAGTCTAAAGTTGTCATTTCTGATGTGGAAGAAGAGAAAACTGTTTCCAATAGTAACAAGCTAGAGGAGACTGAGGAAGAAAGAAGAGAAAAGGCTAGAAAACAAGAGGAGTTGAAAAACATCTTCAACGATGATGATGCAGTCATGAGTAAGTTGAAATTTTCATTTTACTTAAAACTTTACTAACCCCAAATTTTGAAGACGATGTTTCTGAAGAGGAGGATGTTCATATGAGTGATGCGGAGGAACCTGAACCAATAGATGAGCCCATTGAGTTAGACGAACCTACCATGGAAGAGTCTAATGAACCTAAGGATGAAGATACCGCAAACCTCAAGGAGGAAGAGCCAGCTCAGGAAGAGAAGGCTGATCTAAAGGACGAATCGGCTGACTCACATAACAACTCCAAAAAACGGAAGCATAAGAAGGTCTTGAAAAAAGTGACCAAGATGGATGCCGAGGGATACCTAGGTATGTTTGAATTAGTGAGAACCACTTGTAGCTCTCATTTCTGTACTAACATTAAAACTATACAGTTACTCGTGAAGAAGAGGTTTTCGAATCTTGTTCTGATAGCGATGAAGCACCAGCAGTTTCTAAACCTGCGGCTGTGCCAGTTAAGAAACAACCCTTGGCCCAAATTCCTTCTAAGCCAGGAAAGAAAAACACGGCAAAGGGGAAACAAGCATCACTCATGTCATTTTTCAAACCTCGTTAGGTTCATTTAATATTTAAAAAAAAAAAAAAAACATTATATTTTATTCATATTGCTGGTTACAATTGGTGATTTGTGTTACACAACTTTGAAATAACTTGAAGAAAACAGTGGCTTTAAAACTTATTGTTTCAACCCTAACCACGTCAGGGTAACGTTTTCACCACTCACAAAAATTTTTTTCAGTTTTTTTTCCTCACCTTTTTTTTCAGGACCGTCAAACTCTGTGTTCAATTTGTGCCACTAAAACAACCCTTACAAGCAACAGAAACGATGGCTGAAGCTAGCGGAAACAAGACTCAAAAGGCTGTCGAGGCCGCTGAAATTGCGAGAAAGTATGACTTGACTGAGACCATGATCCCTTTCTTGGATCGTCATCTTATCTTTCACTTGATTGACTTCTTGTCGTCAAAGGGACTGTACAATGAACACAACCTTCTTGAGCTCAAATACAACCTGCTCAAGGACACTAATATGGTTGATTACGTCCAGGATTTGTGGAAGCAGCTGAATCCTGGCAAGGAGGTTTCGAAGGAATTTGCCGAGAAGAGAGAGGTTTTGCTTGAGCAGATGGCCAAGCTCGAGGCTCGCTTAGAAAAGTTCTTCAAGGTGCTTGAGAGCCCCGAAGTTCAAGACAATCTTAAGCAGGATAAGGTCCAGAATCTGCGCATGTTCGAATCTCACAACATTACGGCTGAGGACATCAACAACCTATACTATCTTGGTCAGCTAAAGTTCAGCACTGGTGAATACCGCTCTGCCTCCGAAATGCTTGATCAGTTCAGAATCATTTCTACCGACAACCAGCTGATCCAATCCGCTACTTGGGGTAAATTTGCCATTGAAATCATTGGTATGAACGTTGACGCCGTTACCGAAGAAATGCAGAAACTTAGAGATATTATCGATCAGCGGACATTCTCTGATCCTCTCAATCAGCTTCACAACCGTACATGGATTATTCACTGGTCTCTTTTCCTTTTCATCAGCAAAGATTTTAACAAGGAGTCTCTGATTGATCTTTTCTTTTCTCCCTCTTATATCGCCACTATCCAGGCTTCTTGCCCTTGGATCATTCGTTACTTAGCGGCTGCTGTCATCTCTCTTAACAACAAGGGTAGAAACGTCGTCAGCTTCCAGCGCCGTCTTAAGGACCTTGTCAGAGTGGTGGGACAGGAGTTGTACGAATACCAGGACCCTGTCACTGATTTCATCCGTGCTCTTTACATCGACTTTGACTTTTCTGAGGCGCAAAACAAGCTTTCTGAGGCCGAGGCCGTTCTTTCTAACGATTTCTTTTTGAACGGCATTACTTCTGATTTCTTGGAATCCGCTAGACATCTTGTTTCTGAACTCTACTGCCGCATTCACCAGCGCATCGACGTTACCCAGTTATCTACTCGTCTTAACCTCAACACTGAGCAGGGCGAGAAGTGGATTGCCAACCTTATCAAGGATACCAAGATGGATGCTAAGATTGATGAGTCTAACGGCACTGTGATCATGAACCATCCCATTAACAGCGTTTATCAGGAGGTTATTGATAAGACCAAGGGTATTACTTTTAGATCAAACCAGGCTCTGGCCCAAGCTCTCAACAAGAATGAGTCTGTTGTTGCTTAATGATGAAATGTGGAAAAAAAATAAAAAATTCTTTATTGATAATTTATCTAGTTTGAGCATGTACTTATAGTATATCTACAGAATTAGTAACTTGCGTACTTTAGTTATTTAACAAAAAAAACAAAATAAAAACATAAAAAAACCATTGGAACTAGAAAAAAAAGGCAGTAAAACAAACGGAATCAAATATTTACATTGAGGACTAAAATACAGAATATACATGAGATACAACAACCACTAGTGTGTCGTTTTCTTTAGGAGTTTTTTTCGTATGGGATTATGCTGAATGGGCCGTTCTCCGTGTCGTGAGAGAAGAAAAAAAAAGGTTTGGTCCAAACAGAAAAATTACTGAGAGTTCTTGAGAAGGGGGTTTTCGACAAGTTGGATGGGAGACTTCTTGCGGGGCTCGATAATAGGAGGCAGGTTGGCGATGGACTCAGGTGTACTGTAGAATCTTTCCTTCATAAACTCAACCTCCTTTCTGAAATCCTCCTCAGCGTTCTCTCTGTACTTGTAGATTTTGGCAACGTCAGCCTTGGTGTTGCGGTCGAGGGGAAGGCCCTGCTTCTCAAGACGCGCAACAACACGAGCTGTTAAGCTAAACTTCATATCGCGCTTGCCATCAACGAGTTCAACAATAGATTGAGGGGCATTGTCACCCAGACGGGGTTCCAGCTTTAAAACTCTTGTGTAACCCGAGGGACGAGTCTTGTATCGCTCGGCAATGTCGCCGAACAGCTTGGGAATAATCGTTGGGGGGTCCTGAAGAAATCTCTGTTAGCCAGTTGATCATAGAATCATAGTAGGCACTTTAGACCTACTAGACACAGCAAACACTACTTACGTAGATGAATTTCTGAGCTCTGACTTTAGCAGCATCGAGGTTTGGAGATCTGGTTTTGGCGAGTGTTATTAACTTGTCGGCGGCGCTCTGAGCCTCTTTAGCCTTGGCGTGTGTGGTGATAATTGACTCATGCTTGAGCAAGTTCGAAACCAGGTTCCGTATAGTAGCCTGTCTATGACTGTGAGTTCTGTTGAGCTTTCTGTGAACCATCTTGTGTCCTTTGTAATCTATAATATCCTGATTTCGGCGCGCAGACGATGGAAAGGAAAATTTTTGAGTGAAAGGAAAAAAAACTTTTTGTTCATTGGCTGAGGGTATAAAAATTATTCAGGCTGACATTTACCCAGGGACAGAAAGTACGCTTTCATTGGTCCATTATGATTTCTCCCTTCCCACCATTATAGGCTACATCATCGCGGACTCTCTGCTTCTTTTTCGTTTCTGATATCGTGAAAGAGTAACCAATATTCATACAGTAACATATCTCTTTATAGAATGAGCAGGATATACGGATTTTTAGGAGGTATGCTGAATTTTGGAATTACAGCCAGAAAAAAGCCGATATTTTGTTCTGTTTAGTTTGCTAACAGGGAACCTTTTTTTTTTTTTTGCGCTTGACTTTTAGGTGTCTTGACAACTTCTTCCATTGCATACCTCACTGCTCTGGAGTTCAGAAAGAACTCTGCTTTCATTTCTGGTGAGCTTCGGGCCTCTCAAAGCATTCTTGATAACCACGGCAAGATCAAGATTGAACCTTTGCAGCCAATTGAGTACGAGGCCCGTCTAAGCCTCAAGGAGACTATGAAAGACGTTTGGAACGACGAGATTATCAAGGGTGTCAACTGGTTTTATGGTATCCAGTGGAACTCGATTGCTAAAAGGGTGGAAAACGGTGCTGAGAAGGCTGTGAACTATGTTAAGACTAGTGTCCAGTGAACGGAGACTTCCGAGTTTGAGGGTTAATAAGATACTGTTAACGAGATTGTTGTTATACTTATGCTCACTTAATGAAGGAATGTGAAGATATGAAAGGGGAAGGTCCTTTTGTAAAAGAATTTTGCTTGATGTAGTGATTGTCAACTTGGTTTTTTGTTTCAACGGGATTTATATTACTGAAGGAAGTATCGTGATAAGATTTACAATCGAAAAAATTCTCAGATTGATTTCGTTAATATTGATACCCCTAAAAGTTTTTCCCAGATGGAAATCATGAATTATTATTGTTTGTATGTTTCAGAATAAGTGTAATACTTGTTGTGCGTTAAGAACTGTATTCCATGAAAAACCTCGAGGATCTGGAATTTATAAAGATTGATTTGAATCCCGATACTTGTCTAAGATAAGAACGAGATTAGCACTCGGCCCTCTTTTGATCTCTAGTCACAAATTCAGTAAAACATCTTTGTTCCAACTACAGTGTAAGTTTAGCTACTACTTGCTGGAGACCTACTCTATCTATAGTTTAATTTACATGTATTGGTGCATTGCTAGAGAGTGTGACACAGTTAACTGTCAATGCTGAAATAGGTATGATTCTTGGAAACTCAAATCATTAAGGTCTTGACATTCAAGTTTGATATCATGGTATGATTAGGGCTTGCTAACAGGACATTCTTTCGTATTCTGAAAAGGAAGAAGTTCACTGGGATTTAATATAATATCTCTATTAACCTTAACCACACATAAATCTTACTCTCAGTTTGTTACCGAAGATGGTTGACAAAACGGTTTAAAGCATATGAATTATGAGAAAAAGGAAAAAAAATTTTAAATGAACTCATCTAAGCCTTTTTTTTTTTAATTTCCTTACCACTCCTTTCTTTCCTTTTGGCCTCGTTTTTATGACCCTTTAACTTGCATCTAAAAATTAAGGAGACCTTATATCTTCCTGCAATACCACTTAGAATATTTCTAGTATATTTCCTTGTTAATTCTGGTTAAATGTTACCAGTAAACTACGAGTCCAACTCCCACTATTAGCGCCTGCTATCAGACAATCCGTTTTGTCATTACATTTTTAAATCAACAAAACCATCTAATACTTCAACATCTTTTTACATTAAATTCAGCATTATTCATAAAATATACCCATGGATGATAAATATATCGGATTACTTCTTGCTATGAGCAGTTCCCTGGCAATTGGTGTTAGTTTTATTCTTACTAAGATTGGCCACCAGCAAGTTTCAACGATCTCCAGCAGTGGCAGTGAGTATGCCTATTTAAAAATGCCCATCTGGTGGGCAGGCATGATCACCATGGGCGTTGGTGAGATCGCTAACTTTGCAGCATATACTTTTGCGCCAGCGATTTTGGTAACGCCTTTAGGCGCCATGAGTGTCATTATTGGCGCAATATTAGCTGCTCTCATTATGAAGGAGCGTCTCACAACAATGGGTATACTTGGCTGCGCATTATGTATTGTAGGATCAATCATTATTGTTCTCCATGCTCCTGCGGATAAGGAAGTAAGCACTGTTGATGAAATTCTGGTATACGCCGTAAAACCAGGATTTGTTTTATATTGTCTTTGTGTGCTAGTGTTCAGCGTATATATGATCTATATCGTGTCACCAAAATTAGGAAAGCGAAACCCGATGGTGTACGTTTCCATTTGCTCTGTTGTTGGATCTATTTCAGTGATGGCAATCAAAGCATTTGGTATTGCTCTCAAGTTAACTTTTCAAGGAAACAATCAGTTTGTTCACGGATCAACATACATTTTTGGAATTACAGTAGCTGGATGTATTGTGTTACAACTGAACTATTTGAACAAGGCCTTGGATCAGTTTGACATTTCAATTGTCAACCCACTTTACTACGTGTGTTTCACAACAGCAACTATTGTTGCCTCTTCTATTTTGTTCCAGGAAATGGGTGAAGGATCTACTCCTGGCGACAACATAACAGTTCTCTGTGGATTTTTTGTCATTTTTACTGGTGTATATATCCTCAACGATTCTCGCAAGAAGAATTCCGATGCCGATTACACAGAACTAGACTTAAACAGTGATTTTGACAATGATTTGGAGCCTCGGGATATTAGACTACAGCGCATAGGTCATCGAAAAAGGCACTCAAGGGCTTTAGATAATGAGGATGATATCTTCAACATTGTGGATGATCTGGAGGACCGCCAAACAGTTAATAGCCTGGGTAGCCCAAGTAGCGTCAGACGAGTAGTCTAGCCAGCGCATACATCTAATAATAATAATAATAATAATAATAATAATAATAATAATAATAATAATAATAATAATAATAATAATAATAATAATAATAATAATAATAATAATAATAATAATAATAAT
>Ga0160505_100673_pt1 | contig 18291 bp, 12 predicted proteins | sample DIDeMG_FD_108225 | JGI IMG/M metagenome (GOLD analysis project Ga0160505, IMG submission 108225) | Enriched chicken feces microbial communities from UW Madison campus, WI, USA - DID2874_E49_Stillage MG | ecosystem: Host-associated > Birds > Digestive system > Large intestine > Fecal ... | reverse complement strand
TGGTTGAGGTGGGAGGGGAAATAGTTTTTGTAAGTTTTTATATTTTTCAAGTACCACCTTGCCGGTATTGTAGTATGATTTTTTTTTTTTTTTTTTTTTTTTTGCCGGACATTTCGGTCTGCTAGTTGAAATTTTATCTCTCCCATCTTTGTACAAGTTGCATGCGGCTGCATATCAACATAAGGGCTCATATGCTGAGCATAAATCTTCACGCACTGATGGTTCAGATTACAGGCGGCCAGGCCAGTGTATGGAAACCTTGGCAATCTAAGGACATGACAGCCTCTTCATATCATTGTCATCCAACTGGAAAAGAAATGGCCCCGATATTACCTTATACCAAGATATAGAGAGGATATCCGAACATTCGCATTGTATAACTCCGGGTGTGGTTGATTGTGATCGGTCATAGGCACGTCGGTGGACCCATGCACCGATATATCCTTGCCGTATTCGGACCGACGGTTGTCGGTCCTGGATGGTAGTTAGAGAACTTCATCTCAATATTTGATGTAGTCATTTCACTCATCTTTCTAACTTCATCCTTTTTTTTTCAACAACTATGAACTTCTTAACAATTTCCCTCCTCGTGTCCTCCGCCTTCGCTGCTAACTGGGCAACCTACCCAGCTGTGCCAAAGACTGCCTCCATCAATGGATTCTCTGACCCAATCAAGGCCCTCTTGCCTGAATGTGCCTCTGATTGCGCAGACTTCCCCACGAGTAATACCCCATGTCCATACTGGGATACTGGATGTTTCTGTGTGATGCCTCAGTGGTCTGGACAGGTTGCTGCTTGTATTGCTCAAAGCTGCTCTGGCTCTGACGTTGCACTGGCAACTGCTTTGGCCATTTCGTTGTGTTCTAAGGTTGGTGCTAACACATGGATGATGCCTGCTTCTCTCTCCACTGCTCTTTCCAGTGCCGCACACGGATTTGAGATGACTCTCACCGTAGCCTCGACCCTGGCCGGATCGTCTGGCTCTTCACAGTCGGGTTCTGTCACTACTCAGACCCCATCTACGTTGTCTGTTGACTCTACTAGTGCTTCTTCCGGTTCGTCTGGTTCTTCCAGTTCTTCCGGCTCATCTGGTTCTTCCGCATCTTCCGCTGCTCCTGCCTCTTCCGCTTCATCGGCCTCCTCTGCTTCCTCGACTCTGGCTGCTGCCTCTTCGAGTACTCAAGGATCTTCCGCCAATGGCGCCATGCAGAAGTCCACCGGTGTTCTTGGTGCGTTGTTGGCAGCAGCCCTTATTTTGGTGAACTAATGAAATCAATTAGTAATGTATGATTAATTATTACGGATTAAATAATTAGTAAAGTATGCTCGGAATATTATTGTACGATGACTACTGATGGAATAGATACAGAACGTTTTGCCGAGGGATAGTAGCCCTGTCACCGTGAAGAGCAGAATCTTTCTAGACCAGGTTTTTTTTAGAATATTTCGCTATGTGTTCGTTTTCGGACGATCCCGCTACAATTACATCAAGCAACTGAGCCTTGGTGTACCAAACATCGCTCTCTTACTTAAGCCTTTGTGAATACGGACTTTTCGGTCCATAGGCCCCTTAAGCGCTCGTATAGTGAGTATGTACACACAATGCGCATAAAAATCCCCTTCAGCCTCCACTGAGAAGAAATAAGTCGACTAGCAACTCAAGGGTCCAGAGAAAAAAAAAACTGTAAGAGCGGGCAATGGCGGAAAACTTCTTATTATAGCGATCCCCTGGATTAGCATATTCTGCTTTCAAACAGCCCTAACAGGCCACGATGGTGCCAAGGGTAAATGTTGCATTCGCTGCGCTTTCATGCATCTCCAATAAGACCTTACTGCATATCATTCTTGTTACGCATACACCGAGTCGGACATGAGGCAAATCAACCTGCACCGCATGGGCGAAACCTACTCATGTTTGCCTTGCGTAGTAGCTTAGTACCCGATTTTCCTCTCCGCGAAGGGAAATTCCTTGACTAATTGGGCGGGCCGGTGTTTACACATATCGCTTGCAGGTTGCTTTAATGCCTGGCTTGCAGCGAAGTACTTGAGGGACTATATAAGTACCTAACTTCCCCACCAAGTCCACTTCAACCTATCTAAAGTCAAGTTCACTCGCTATGTTGTTCGCTTTGTACCCAATTGCCACCATGTTGGCCCTCGTCTCTGCCGCTGACAACCCTTATGCCACCTACCCATCTGTGGCTAGAACCGCTTCCATCAACGGTTTCGCTGACAGAATCTACTCTTCTTTGCCAGAGTGTGCTAGACCTTGTGTGGAGCAAGCTACTTCCTCTACTCCATGCCCATACTGGGACACTGGATGTCTCTGTGTCATGACTACCTGGGCATCTGACGTGGCCGACTGTATCGCCAAGAACTGTAAGGGTTCCGAGGTCAGCCAGGCTACCTCTTTGGCCATTTCTCTCTGTTCCGTAGCTGGTGTCTGGGAGCCATACTGGATCATTGACTCCTCTGCTTCCGCTTCTTTGGCCGCTGCCGCTGCTGCCGAGGCTGAGACTACCGCCGAAGAGGCCACCAGCACCACTCTGTCCGCTGAGGCTCCAAACACATCTGCTAACGCTGAGACCACCGCCGAGGAGACCACCTCTACTGCTGCTGAGACTACTGCTGAGGAGACCACTTCCGCTGCTGCCCAGACCTCCGCTGCTGAGACCTCCTCTGCTGCTGCTCAGACCTCCGCTGCTGAGACCTCTGCTGCTGCCTCTTCTGCCGCCGCTGCTGAGACCTCCGCTGCTGCTTCTTCTGCTGCTGCTTCCTCTGCCGCTGAGACCTCTGCTGCTGCCTCTTCTGCTGCTGCTTCCTCTGCTGCTGAGGCCACTACTGCTGCTGCTTCTTCTGCTGAGGTCGTCTCCTCCTCTGCTGCTGCTGCTTCTTCTGCTCCAGCTGTCACCACTGCTAATGGTGCTGCTGCCGCCGCCGTCGCTGGTGCTGCCGGTGTTGCCGCTGGTTTGGCCATGCTCTTGTAAGAGTGCTCCCTTTATGAAGTTTTTCTAGTTTGATTTATGCTCTGAGCCAAGCTCATGACGTAGAATAAATACTTAATGGATTTGACTCGGTGAAAGTTATTTGTACTGGGAAAGAGTTCCAGGACCCGATGACGGGCGAGACTATTTATGGAAAGGTGAACTGATCAAACTCGTGGAGCTACATGAAGGTGGATACAAGGTTGGCAAGAAGAACTACTTGAAGAAATAGTCCTGCACTTTACATCGAGTTAGATGGATCCGACATAATGTCAGATCTCTTCGGATCCATGTGGGATGTGGGATGGTCGGGTCATCTTGAACTATAAAACGGTATCCTTATTGGGAGAAATTTGTATTGGTTCATTGTTTCACCGATTGAAAAATTAGATTCTGGATTTGGCGTTGTTTTTTCGTCTAGGAACTGTATGATTAAATTTTTGTCTATCCAAAAATCTCGTAAGTCTTCTCGCCATAAAAAACTTTCCTCAGATCTTCAAACATTTAGACTATGGTCCACATGTACATATATTCTCTCCGGATATAAAATAATTTCTCCATACGTAAGTTCCCCAGAAATTTTATTTTCCTCGATGTCCCCAGGTGTCCCCAGATGTCCCCAGATGTCCCCACAATATAATGATGAGCCCACATTTTCACTCTCGGTGTCTTCTCATTTCCTTCCTTTCTGGATACAATTTGCGAAACAATCAATATTGCGAGTTTTGCGAGGAAATTTCAAGATTCGCTAGTGGAATTTCCCTCCAATCGGCGCAACACTTCCATAATTGGCCAGGAAAGATCTGCTAATCTCGGTTGGCGGCACAACTCTTACGGGCTTGTGCAGGAGAAACAGATTAACGAATGAAGCTAAATAAAAACCATAAGTACTGACCAAGAATGCCTCGAAAAACATTGAAAATAAAAATTTTGGTATTCAGCGAAATATTTCAATTAATGGGGAAAGATATAGGGGTATAATGTCACGTATACTCTCAAAAATTTCTGACTCATAATTGAAATCCGGGGAAAACTACGCTTCGCGGAATCTGTCGCCCCGATCCTGGAGATTCGCAGCCGCCTCGTGGATAATTTACCACATCCTTCCCGCACAATGTCACCCTGCCCCTACGCTTTTCTCCTCTATTCGTACTCCAATAATTTGTAAGCAAAAGCCTATCACATTGATGTGACCTACCCCGCCAAATAAACATAGTGTATACTGAGAGTGGGCCCTTCACTGTTCATAGTGAGCCTCAATGCAAAAGTTTTCACACTTCCCGGAATCTGTCGCCCTCGGCTCTATTACCTTTTTTGGGACCTTCCATCTTAGATGCCCATCTCCCACCAGGTAGTTAAATACAGCTCTTTCTGGGGTGAAATTTGCCTACTATGACAAAATTGGACTCGGAAAACCCTATCAAAGATAACGACTCCGTCCATGTTAATACAGAGTCGGTGGTCCAGACCCCAGACGTAATTGCACCCAGTCCATCATATTTTCCCTTCACACCTGGATCTACTCATACAAAGCCACAACAAAGGCCACCCTTGGAGTATCATGCCAGTGAGATCGAATTAGGGATGTTGGACCACATTCCAGTTGATTTTCACCAAGTCCCGTCACATACAGATCTGGAAGATGGAACCAAAGACCACTCTGACAGCCACTTGTTAACCTTCACCCGTAGAAAGCATGTTATGGCACTCTGCGCCTCGTGTCTTTGGGCTTTTTGCCAGGGCTTCGCTGATGGTGCTCCAGGTGCACTTTTGCCTTACATGGAAGAATACTACCATATTGGATACTCTTTGGTTTCTTTGATCTGGATTTGTAATGCCTCGGGTGTTATAAGTTTCGCACCTATTGCACATCGCATCTTGCTCAAGCTAGGATTTCGCTACTCACTTGTGGCAGCATGTTGCTGCTCGGTAGTAATGCATTCTATTGTTTGCACAGGCACGAAATTCCCCGTCATTTGTTTGGCTTACTTTATTGGAGGTGTTGGATTGTCCGTTGCAGGTTCTCAGCTCAACATCTTCGTATCCCGATATGAAAAGGCCTCTTTGGCCCTTGGGTACTTCCATGGATGTTACGGATTGGGTGCGTCAGTATCACCTTTGATTGCCACGGTGTTTGTATCGAAGGGCTATAAGTGGCACACCTTCTACTTCGTGTTGCTTAGTCTCAGTGCTTTCGCAGCCATCAACGCATTCATCCACTTCTCGGAGGCCGACAAGGACATGAAAGCAATTGAAGAGCACAACGAAGTCAAAGAAGAACAGCCTAAGAGCATTCTTGTTCAGGCACTCAAGAGCAAAACTACCTGGCTCTTGGGGTTCTTTGTTCTCTTCTACCAAGGCTCCGAGGTCTCCGTTGGTGCTTGGGTGGTGACATACATCAGAGATTACAGAGGCAACCACGACACTTCGGTGGGATACGTGGCTTCGGGATACTGGTTTGGCCTCACATTTGGCCGCTTAGTGATGACCCCCACCTGTCACCACTACTTGGGAGCCCGTGTGGGCAACTCGTTACTCATTTGCTTGTCTCTTATACTCGTGGGTATGACATGGGCCATTCCATCTACTTTGGGTGAAGGTATCTGTGTTTCTTTGGCAGGTATTTGCATCGGTCCTATCTATCCATTGATGATTACGGTTGTTTCGGGCGTTGTTCCCAGAAAAATCCAAGTGGTGAGTCTTGTGTTTGCAAGTGCATTTGGTTACAGTGGTGGAGCACTCTTCCCTTTCTTGATCGGGCTTATCTCTCAATTCAAAGGTGCTTTTGTTATGCTTCCTGCGTTTTTGGCCATGTTCACTGCTACATTGGTTATTTGGTTGTGTTTACCCAAGCTTCCAAACTCCAAGGGTTTGACCTCAACTGTCCGCAAGCATTTAGGACTGCATCGATTTTTCGCGTGATTGGACCTTTTGTTGCAACCGTGCCCTTGGAGGTGAGCCTGTATTAAAGTGGGTTAGGCAGGTGATAATTATATACAAATGGAATACTTATAGATAACAAATGAAATTAATTTTTATGAAATTCAACTTCATAAGTCGATTGAATTAAATTATCTCTTTTAGGAAAGATAATTTCAATGTATTATGCTGCTATGTTTGCTGAGGTCAATTGGCCCAATTTGGCTCTATTTCTCATAGTTGCAATCACAGCCAATCGCCTCTACTACATTGCAAAGAACGCCTATTTACTGAGGAAATGGAACACAGGCACGCCAAAAGCCTACGGAACGGGATTTCTGGGACTCTTGTATGTCAAGAAGCTCAAAGATTTGCGTAGTAGTGGATACTTCCAGGATTATTTGAAGCTGCAATATGATGAATTGGATACCAACACTTTTACCCAAAGTGTTCTAGGACAGAAGGTAATTGTGACTAGAAGTCCACAAAATATGAAGGCTGCATTATCAACTCAATTTGATGACTTCGGAATCGGGCCCAGAAGAGCAGCATTCCGCCCGCTTTTGGGAAATGGAGTGTTCGCTGCTGATGGCCACCAATGGAAGGACTCTCGAATGATGTTACGACCACAGTTCACAAGAGAACAGGTTGGTCATGTCAAAGCATTGGAACATCATTTGCAGACGTTTGTTCTGATCATACGTAAGCAGAATGGCCAGCCATTTGACATTCAGCCTATTTTCAGTGATTTGACCTTGGATGCGTCCACTGAGTTTCTATTAGGGGAAAGCGTCCATTTCCTTCGAGACAGATTGATGGAGCAGACAAAAAAGTCACAGGATGATGAGATAAGTGAGAGTTATGGCCCCGTGGAGAAACGAGACTCAGAAAAGTGTAGTGACTACGATTTTAGCAAGGAGAGGGTGTCATTCGAAAATTCTCTCAAGAGACTACTGGAGGTTTTGGCACAGAGAGCCAGTTTACTCAAATATTACTGGCTAATTGACTTCAAGTCGTTTCGAGAGGATATCCAAACCGTGCATGACTTTGCGCTGAGATTCGTCCAGCAAGCCCTTGCAATGTCTCCCGAAGAATTAGAGTTCAAATCCAGAGACTCCTACACCATTCTCTACGAGCTTGTGAAGGTAAGTAGAGATCCCATTGTAGTTCGGGACCAGATGCTCAATGTGATGCTCGCTGGGCGTTCCACTACCGCCAGCCTTTTGACATCCACCATATTTGAATTGTCCCGCCATCCTAAGGTGTGGCAGCGGCTTCGTCAAGAAGTTATTTCCTATTTTGGACTGGGAGAATCACCGTATGACCTAGAAAACATCACGTTTGAATCTTTGAAGAGATGCACATATCTAAAATGGGTCATTAACGAAACACTTCGACTTTATCCACCTGTTGGCTCCAACTTCCGGATGGCTCGCCGTGATACTACATTGCCCAATGGCGGTGGACCTAACGGTACTCAGCCAATCTTGGTAAATAAGGGCCAAATTGTTGCATTTCACATCTACTCGGTGCAAAGGCTGCGGGAATTCTTCGGAGAAGACGCAGAAACCTATTTACCTGAAAGGTGGGCGAACCTTTCCAAGATCGGATGGGCATTCATGCCCTTTGGCAGTGGACCCCGGGTATGTTTGGGCCAGCAATTTGCACTTACAGAGACGTCCTACGTGATAGTCCGTTTGGCCCAATTGTTCCCGGAGATCGCTTCGTTTAGTGATACATACCCTCCACGAAAGACACCCAATGCTACCATGCAGCACATGGACGGGGTTCAAGTCTCCTTCAAATAGGGTTTGGATGCAGAGAGGCTATGTTGCTCCGCACAATGCATTCAAAGCGAAGGAGGGGGACTGAGGGAAGCTCGGTTTCACGTAAGGGGAAAATTTACATTGTGTCTATTGTAATGATTATGGCAACTCCAGCGAAATTGTTTATGATTTCACGAAATCTTATCTAGGCTATTGTAGTTTTTGTATCTGAGAAGATTATCTAGTAAACCTTGTGAGGTGCAATGGCATAAATTTTTACCACGGCAGGATATGGAACTTGTCTATTATCACATTGATAGTTGCATATTTCTCGTTTCACAATTTCATCTTTTCTTTTCATCCAAGTCCAAAAGCCATCGCTCATTCCACAAACCGTGGTATTCTCCTCACCATAACAATGCCCCAGATTTGGAAGACTATCACATATAAACCCTTCGAACATTTCCACTTCTGTCATTAATTCGCTAGTCCCTGTCCATGCACAAGTCGGTGATATGTACGCTTCGGACTCCTTTGCTACCAACCCCGCGATCTGCTTCACATGGCTGGGTGGAAGACCACATGCTGCATTGGTCTATTTCCTAATTGGGTAATAAGCCCCCAAAGTTTGGTCCGCGGAAACTCACCTGGACATCTGGCTTATAGTCCAATGTGATGTCTTTATCTCCCCTTTCGACCGAAGCCAAGTTGGTTTATGAGGGGCCCACCATGTTACTAAAGGAATGCATGAGAAAGACGGCTTGTTGGGAGACTACCACCTGCAGACATTCGAGCCAAATCGCACGCTGACAAGACGTTTGTGTAGAACTTTTATGCAGAGTGCAATGTTCGAAGCGGGGCATCCATCATATATAATCACAGCTTGCGCCCTTCTTTCAATGTCAAACTACTTTGGAAAGTACTTCAATAAATTCTACTTCTTCTAGCAATACATTTGGGCAGGCTCCTAATCCATCTTCAACTTTATAATGACTCAAGGACAAGTTAAACCAGACAGAATTTGGTCCATTGATGGTGACCATGAAATCGTGTTGAAGCAATCATGGGCAATCATTTTGAAGCATTTCGGTTACGACTTGGATGACATGACTTATGCTGACATTGAGAACAAGGCCAACTTTGTCTCGTCCAAGTCGAAGCACGCACTTCCAAAGGTCCTGAAGTCCATCTTATCGGATCTTCAGCCACCATCCCAGAGAACCATCAAGGTTTTTCGCCACATGAACGGTAATGCCAATCATTTAGAGGGTGAGTACGACAAGAGCGTCAAACCTATTTCTAAGGACCGCTTCCACCACTTCGAGAAGCACAGTGATCCTATGCTTCACCAGGCTTTCATCAATGGTTTGAGAAATGATTCGCCAGACAACGAGCTTCTCCGTTTCGTGAGAGCCAGAAAGTTCAAGTTGTTGCCAATCGTGGAAATGGCAGCCAATCAATTGGAGTGGAAATCCACTCATCACAACGTGGACAAATATCTTAGCGATGCCGACGCATACTACTACTTTAACAAGGAGAAGCCAGAATATATCGGCGCCTTTGAGAAGGAGAAGGCATACTTGAGAGGCAATGATCTTAAGGGTGGTAAAATTGCCGTTGTACGTGTCAAGAAGCACTTTGGCCACGACTGCCCAGAGGTTGACTTCGAGATTTTCATCTGTCAAATCATTGAGAGTGCCAGATTGACCTTGAGAGACTATGAGTTGGGTACCGATGGTGCCAATATTTTGTTTGACATGAGCGGGTTCTCATTGAAGAATGCTGACTTGAATGCCGTTAAGTTTTTGGCCAAGCAGTTCGAGGCCAACTATCCTGAGTCTCTTTCTGCCATTTGGATTCACAAGGCTCCATGGATTTTCAACGCTGTTTGGAAGATTATCAAGGGTTGGTTGGACCCAGTCGTTGCTTCCAAGATTCATTTTACCAAGACCACTAAGGATTTGGAAAAGTTCGTTGACAAAAAGCACATTCCTCTGGACCTTGGAGGACTAGATGATTTCGAGCCAACTTACATCCCTCCTACCAAAGAAAACAGCGCTAAAAAGCCTAAGGATGAGACCTTCCAGAAGTTGGTTGCCGAGAGAGAACATATCCTTTTGCAATTCTTTGAGCATACTTTGAAGTGGATCAAAGCCAAGACTCCCGAGGAGTCCACTGAGCTTTTGAACACCAAGATCCAATTGGGTGCTGAAGGTGGTTTGAACTACATTGCTTTGGACCCATATATTCGTACCAGAAGTCTCTTTGACAGAAACGGTTGCATTGGCACTTTGGGTATTTAAAGGTATATCTGACTACTAAGTTATTTGACTAAGTTATTTGAATATAATAGGTTACATTATCAACGCTGTAGGTATCAATTTTTTAAATAGGGATCTGTGGGTTACCCCAGACTAACTTTAAGTGGGCTCACCCAGATGGGGAAGCAACTTCACATAACCGTTCGTGCGGAATGGGCCGTTTTCTCGCTGTATGTCGTGTATTACTTGTACATGAAGATATCCAAAAATTGGGGATTCTCCATATTAGCGGTAATCAAATCATCATCCGTTATGGCCCCAAATGTGGTCGGAACAAAGGTTTCTTGAAAGTTTATCGACTCCTCCTGGGGTCCGTTCTCTGCAAGATTCATATTCACGATTTCTTCTTTGAACATATCGAAGTCATCCAACAGGCTAGCAACAGACGGTGACCCTGACTGGTCGTTGAAAATAGCAATGAGCATATTCTCCAAGTTTTCGCTCCACCTTTCCGAAGTGGCATTGAAGTCCCCGTAGTCGTACAAAATAGTCTTTCCACGATTCACTGCACTGGTTAAAGTCTTGATATACTCTTTGTTCGATGATTTCAACCTTGTTTGCTCAAACAATGTAAATGCTAAAATGAGGGAAGCAAAAAAGCACCCGTAAATCGTGGCAAACAGCTCGAGCCTCTCCAGGTTGTGATCCACATATTTCGAGATGAGATTTATCGAGAGAAACGCAGCCTTGATAGCCGCATTCTTGAAATTGGAGTAAAACTCATCATTCTTCTTGTCTGACACCTCGATGAGCTTGAGCCTCCGAATACAAACGTGCATGAAGAATGGCTTGCACAAGAGCATGATTCCAGAGAATTGCGAAAGATGGAGAAGCACAAGCAGGTAGTTCAAATTGTAATCATCTTGCTGTGTTATTTTGTGAAAAGTGGTTTTCAAGTTCAAGTCTTCTGGAAGATTCAGCGACCAGACCTTGAGTTCGTTGGCTAGCTCAATTGCCCCTCGTAGTCTGATGGATGAGTCGTGGTATATATTCTCCACAATTTTTCCATTGATGGCCGATATTTGACTGAGTGCGTACTGACATCTAAGTCTGAGGTTTTCCACTGGATCCTTGAGCGATACAATTGTACCTAAGTCATCCCATTCATACTCGTTGATACCTAGTGGCCTTCCCAAATTAATGGACGAAACCCGATCACAAATAAATAGTGTCATCCACAAACGCCTCCTGTGCGTGTTGTACCTTTCTGACATGTACTTTTCGTTGACAACTCTCCGATGGAGTCCTATTCCCTGAGCGAGCCGGATTGCCACTCCTAGATGGAGCCACGACAACGTCCGTTTTGGCTGTGCCTGATAGTAGAAATGGATAAGAAGATTGGCTTCAACCTGCCAGAGGAGCCCATCATAGTCTAACGTGCGTTGAACGATGATAGCACTGTCGTAGAAATAAGAGGGGTCCATCTCGCTGATCTCTTCGATTTGAACGAGTTGAGATGTTTCAGCAAAGAGCATTCCGATTGCCAAAACAAGATAGAGTAAGCAAATCTTTTCAGGAGGAATACCCAGAGGATTTCTATAGAATGCTCCAACAATGCTCTCTTCAAAATATGCCATGTCGAACACATAATAAACATCGTTTATATTCTCCTTAAAAAGCTTCAAAAGCTTGCTTGTCACCTCCCTGCTTGGAACTTGCACTGGATACTGTCTCCGAATGCGATCAGGCTCATCATGAACCATTCCAATCTTAGGATCGGATACAAAGTGAGAAGGGCCCTGAATAGCCATGAATACGATACGACACTCCTGTAAAAGCGATAAAGGGTTGCTTTCGCCAAAGAATCGGGCATTTCCGGCGTAGTTGGTAAGAAACCTTGTCAGTTTACCATTCTCGTAGGGATTTTCATCTTTCTGTAACTCAGGAGCCAACTCCGACCCGTTGGATGACGATAATGGCGACAACGTATTGATACCATCTGGAGCAAACTGACCAAGTGGGGCTACCTCTTCGTTGATCTCTCCACTTAAATTCAATTCCTGGCCGGAACCGGGTTTGGTCTTGGGGGAAAGGTCCAGCTTCTCATCCCAATCTTTTTTGGGCTTCTCTTCGGTATCGTCCTTGAGTTTTCGCCGAAGCGAACGCTTATCTATTCCAGCATACTCACACTTAGCAGATTTTCGCCAGCAGTACGCACATGGTTGTTGCCCATTGCACTTTCCGTTAGTATGATATTAAAAATCTCATCAACTCTGCTTCATCACCCATGGGCATCGCACACATACCTTGACTTTGCGCCGCTTGCAAGCCTCACACGCTTTGCTGACCTTCTTCCGTAGCTCGGGATTGACCAGCCTTTTGGCTCGTTTGGGCATCACCATGACGTAGTTCCCACTTTATGGAATTTGACTAAGGCTGGAGCCCCACATAAGTGCGCATATTGTATGGAGGAGTGAGCGATCAACCTGACATAAAACGAAGTGGGGAGATGGAGAGCACCAGCTTGCTGAATATTTTTTCTTTTTAATAAATTGATGATGGTGAGTTGGCTCTTTAGTGTCATTTGAAGATCTGGTGTTGATAAATCTGCCTTCCTTACTAGGCCGGATGTAACATCTAGCAATTCGACGAGCGAATCTGATTAGGCACAGAAGAAAATTGACTAAGGTGCATCGTCAGAATGGCAGTCCCTTTCTATTGGTTAGTTTCCATTTTTGACGGGGTAATCTGTATGGAAAATGAAAAGAAAAACTTTTCTAGTCTGAGTTCTGTTTGTTTTTGTAATTACATTTGTGCATATCATTCATGAACATAAACAAATCATCCTATATTTTATTTACCTTTTTCCTTCACTTTCTATTGTTGGGCATTAGTGCTTCATATCCCAGGTACTCTTCTGAGTTTTCAACTAGTTATTCTTGTCTATGTCGAAAATTTTCTGCAAGAACGCTTAAACAGTGATTAATGAACAGGAGCGTGATCACTGGACTAAATTTCTTGAATCGTTACTTTGAAATAGTCTTGTAAGTCATATCCCCATTTCCAGATCAACCTTTGACTTTTCTTAAATTCTCAATAGATGATCCTTCCAATGATGCAATGGGGTGGTTTAAAGTTTACATTGTGGGGTCAACGCTCTATCAGAACTGTACACCTGAAAATGAGAAAATAGTTTATTCACTATTATTAAGTTGTGCTTTCGAGTGATTCCGTGAGTCAACTTATTCATTTGCCTTATACTACGCAATAGTTTCGTTGACTCGAATTGTGAAGATTCCCCCGATTCAACTATTGCAATCTACTGTCTACCCCCTCCGCTGATTGAATGACTGGCACTTAAACGTTGCTTAGCATTCCTTTTTGTTCAGGATGGATTTGCTACGGCATTCCAGAAGTTTCATTCTTCTCATTCTATCAAGTCTTGAGGAAGTAACACAAACCTCCAATAAATAATCAATTCGCGAAGTTTTACTTTCTTTCGAGAGTCGAATGTAAAACATGCTCTTCTATGAAAATCGAGAAAAAACAACCAACAGCCATACTGGCAACAGCAAAATATAGTGAACCCTTACATCCATTAGCATACGAGTCCCTTACAGCCTCCTTTACGACCTCAGGAAACCCCTCCACGTTTTTTGTGCTGTCCAACGCCTTCGCAATGATCTCCCTTGCCAAAATTTTATCATGCGGAAGAAGCCCATAAATTGTCGACGTCAAGTTAGCCCGCAAGACGTTCTGGAAAATGGCTGAAGCGACAGCAACACCTAACGTTGAGCCTGTGGCACGGAAAGTGTACTGGATAGAGGTGGTGGCCGCTTGGTATTTCGATGGAACAGCAGCGATCAATGAAAGCAACGTCACAGTAAGGCACCAAGCATAGGCAAAGCCAGAAGGCAAGAAAAGCGTGAACTGGGTAAACTTGCTGATCTGGGGAGTAATTCCGATCATACGGATGACTCCAAGAAGTGAAACAATGTCCATGACCAACATCATCTTGTAATACTTTCCAGTCTTCTTCATATGAAAACCCGCTCCAAGAGAGCCGAGAGCCACAGCAAAGAAGTTTGGAACCAACCTGGATCCATTTTCTGTTGCACTAAAACCCATAACAGACGTATAGTACACGGGAATATAAAATAAGTACGAAAACACACTCATGGTGTAGAACCAGGTGGTCATACATGTGCACAACACTGCTCTTGTGGAGAGCAATTTAACAGGCAAAGTTGGCTCTGCAGCGTACTCATTCTCCCATTTTGCAAAAGCAACGAGCAAAATGACAGCTCCGACCAACAATACTACGAAAGTTGGTGATGTATATGAAATCTCTCGGCCTCCAAATGAGGCAGCTGTGAGGATTCCCATGAGTGCCAACACAAGTAAGAGAGATCCCACAAAGTCCACTCTCTTCAACTTGGACACGAACTCGTGGTCAGAAGCTCCCAAACCAGGCGATCCAGGAGGAAGATTGAGGCAAAAAGCGATACATAAACCCACAAACAACGCTAAAGGCACTTGAGTGAGGAATACATACCTCCAGCCCAATTTGTCAGCAATAAGTCCTCCCACCGCTCCTCCAGAGGCAGCACCAAGTCCAAAAGCAATATTTCCAATACCTTGGTATATTCCTCTATCTCTCAAAGGGACAATATCGGTGAAAGTGATGCTACCCAAACTTGTCAAGCCTGAGCCACCCAAACCGGTGATAAAACGGCCCAAAACGAGCACGGCAAGCGAGCTCGTATTACAAATAGCACATCCCACGGCGAAAAAGATACAACAGAGAACAAGGGGTGGCTTTCTGCCGAAAATATCAGACAATTTTCCCCAGAGTGGCTGGAACACCGAGCTACTCAATAGGTAGGCAGTAGCTATCCAAGAAATGTTGGGGAGGGCATCCAAATCCGACGCCACAAGGGTAAGAATGGTGGTGACTACTGTCGTGTCCACAGCTGCCAAAAAGATTCCCAAATAAATGGAGATGGAGATTACAAGAAACTGAGTAGGAGAAATCTCGGGGACCAGGTTAGATATCGTAGGTTCTATGTGATTCTTGGTAGATCCATAGTGTTCCGCACTGTCCGAGTCGACCAACAACACATTTTCTTCTTCTAGTATTTCCCTGGTGACTGCTCCAGGAGCTCCTGACGTTGGATCGTCGAAACTGTACGATCCGGTCATTATTGGCACAGTTGGTAGTGTGGAATTTAGTGTGGCCGATAGTGCGAATGTGTCAAAGTAGATAAGATAAAGAGCCAAAGAAGCAACACAACGAATAGCGCATTTGAAAAAAGGAAACAAACGGAAAAAAAAAACCCTACAATCATCAAGGTCACCGAATGCCATCTATTGACAACACATATCGTGGAGAATTCGAAAGCGTTTCGGATTCTTCAAGTAGAAAGTTGGATCGGGATTTTGATCGCAATGATCCGCATGTCTCCTGTCACAGAACAAATTGGACGCATTTGACACTTTCCTACAACAATGGTCCAAGATTACGAAAGTTTGGACGGCACTAAACGGTTGCCCCGATCATACGCCAGAATATGGTGGAAAGTCATTGGCTTGATCCTAATTTTAGCAATTGGCTTGCACGTGTGGAACACGCCTGATTCAATCAATCAAGTTGAAGCTAAAACCCATTGTGCGGTGCCGGAGTATGTGATTCTGGATTCTTACCGCAAAGATAACAGCACTTTGGTGAAAATTATTTACGATGAAGCGTTCAGAAACACCTCAGCCGCTAAATTGACTGGGGCAGTCCGGGTCAGAACAGACGTGGGCGATGATGCCCCTACTGTGGACGAGGACCCAGAGTATTGGGAAAAGCGGTTTGGAAAATTCCACACTTTCCTTGAAAAGACCTTTCCAGGAGTCTGGAACTTCTGCAAAATCGAAAAAGTGAATCATTATTCGTTGGTAATTACCTGGGAGGGCTCCGAGTCTTCACTTAAGCCAGTGATGCTAACTGCTCATCAGGATGTAGTTCCTATCCAGGAGGCGTCTCTAGACCAATGGGAATATCCGCCTTTCGACGGGTTTTACAATGGAGACCAACTCTGGGGCCGTGGATCTGCGGATTGTAAGAACTTGCTTATCGCACTCTTGGAAACAGCAGAAGAACTATATAACAGCGGCTTCAGACCTCGCAGAAGCATCATCTATGCATTTGGATTCGATGAGGAAATTGGTGGACTGCGAGGAGCAAATCACATTTCTGAGTTCCTTTTGCAAAGGTACGGAGAAAATGGGCTTTATGCCGTAGTGGACGAAGGTGGACAATCATTGGTGAAACATGGAAACGTGGCTTTGGCCCTAATTGGAACGGGCGAAAAGGGTATGTTAAATGTAAAAGTGGAGGTCGATACCCCTGGTGGCCATTCTTCAGTGCCTCCAGACCACACATCTATTGGTATCATCAGTGAATTGGTGACACGTCTCGAAAAGAACCCTTTCGCTCCAGTATTTTCTGACCGCAACCCTACCTTTTACGAATACCAATGTATTGCAGAGCACTCCGACGCCGTGTCTCCCGAAATTCGAAGACTCATCAAAGAGTCTCAAACTTCGAAGGCGGCCAGCAAAAAAGTGGCAGATTACATCTACAACTCAGATCTTGGCAGCAGATACTTGGTGACCACTTCGCAGGCTGTGGATATTGTTCATGGAGGCGTGAAGTCCAACGCATTGCCTGAACACGTCGAATTGGTAATAAACCACCGAATCGCAGTGGAAAGCAGTGTGGATGAAGTGATGAAACGCAATACCCACTACATTCAAGCAGTGGCCGAAAATTTTGACTTGGGACTCCAGATAGGAGGCGAAACTATCTCAGCTCCTACCGCAAAGGGCCACATAACAGTCTCCACTTCATGGAACCTTGAGCCCTCTCCCTTCACTCCCATTTACGATGGTCATTGGGAAACATTTGCGGGTACACTCCGCCATGTTTATGAGGTTGTGTGCCGTGGTACATTAAAGGAATTTGAAGGTTTACGAATTATAGCAACTCCAGGTATGGCGGCTGGTAACACCGATACGCAGTATTATTGGGGCTTAACAAAACACATTTACAGATACAGACCGGGGTTGGTACCACTGGTTCAGGCCCATGCACATGGCGCCAACGAAAATATACCTTTCGATTCTCACTTGCAGATTATTGCGTTTTACTACGAGTATCTCCAGGTAGTTGGCGAGGTTGAGTAGTATGCCACCAGGCAGTCCATTCCACAATAGCCACTTAAGTGAAAGTGGGCCGCGTACATCTTGTTGCCATCTACGTTCATGCTTGCTGGGGTGTTTCTGAGATAAAGTCTTCTTTTTGGGATGAACCACGCAACCTAATCGTTAAAGCTGTAACTGCCATCAAGCTGTTGGCCGACTTCTGGGCGTGAACTGGAGGTTCCATTTCACTAGTAGCTTCAGATCCTGCACAAGTTCATATTGACGTTTAGATACATGCAATAGGAAACTGTACCGACTGCAGGTAAATATATATGCAGACTGTAACTAGGTTTCTATGAAGCTTAAGAAATGGACATCTGAACAATATTGTCTCTATTGCCTAGGGATGTACGTTCCGTCGCGAGTTCCACAACTGCTAGCTTAGCGACTCATTTTGCAGATCCCAGGGACCTTTCTGTAGGATAAACATATACTATTTGCAAGACTTTTGAGAGATGTAATTTGTGCCTTGACAAGCTGCCAATACCACGGAACTCCAGAGTTTCGACAAATTCTAGACTTTTTCTGCGGATATATTTACTCCAATTCCGACGACAATCGCTTAGACCTTCACGCATAGGATATTCTACGCATTCATTAGGTTCGCGTTTCCTGACTTCATTTGTTGCCATTTGCACGGGGAAAATATTTATGACGAACTTTGGCTACATAATTGCAATGCGAGTGGCGTTGTCTTCAGAACAACTTGACGTCAACACATCAAAATTTGACGTCAACACTTCACAACCTTTTGGATCCTCAATTTGAGCATTATACTTTTAGGGCCCCATTCCGAGAATCAATGTTCTCTGATTTAATATGGCTTACTGAAAGAAACATCCGATCTGGTGCCAATATGTAAAGTACCGCACGTGAAGAGAATATCCCACTAGGTAGGGTTGGTCTTATTCAAGTTCACACAAGACAACTATCGTGCACAATGTGCAATGCAATGCGATGTATAATAACCGCTACACGTCAGAGTAAACTTCGCATGAGATTTCCAGTTTAAGGGCAAGGGTTTAGAGGTGACCACTGGTGTTGGGCAAGTCCACTGTGTAACATAACAAAATGGTTTGTGACTATGGTCTTTCCGACCAAATATTCGGG